>Ga0075475_10000612_pt1 | contig 16876 bp, 18 predicted proteins | sample DEB08_DNA_10_FD_76342 | JGI IMG/M metagenome (GOLD analysis project Ga0075475, IMG submission 76342) | Aqueous microbial communities from the Delaware River and Bay under freshwater to marine salinity gradient to study organic matter... | ecosystem: Environmental > Aquatic > Marine > Coastal ... | reverse complement strand
GCTCTTGCCAAACAGTTTAAGAGCTGTTTGAGTTCCACTAACAGTAGCGTTTCTGGTAAGGATTTGTACGTAGTTATTGTGTCTAGCTGTCATGCTAGAAGCATCTCTACTTGTCTCAAAACCTTCTTCTACTGGTGTGCCACTAGAAGCGGCTGTAAGGGTTTCAGTAAGCCACTCAAATAGAGTGTTAGTGACTTTTCTAGTACCAGCCAGTGACACCATTGGTGTGTCTGCTGGGTCGATCATGTAAATGATATCAGAGACATTTTCTGGAGTCTCGCTTACGGTCTTACTTTGGTAAGAAGTAACTGCGTTCGTAACTCGTGCCATAATTGCCTTTAGTGCTTAGCCGAACATTTGTTCAAATACAGCCTCTGCATCTTCAACGGAGCCAGTTTTGCGCAGCTGTGTATTTGCTTTGCGCAAACGAGTATTCTCGTTTTCTGGCTTGAAGGAGCGGCCTTGGGTTCTTGCAGCTCTCTCTGCTTTGGGCCTTACTGCTTCCTGAGCTTTTGCTTGTCCTGTGCGGAACAAGTAAGCATCTCTGAGCATGCTGACCAACCGTGCATCAAAAGCTTGGTTCACATCATTTTCTGTCATGCCGTATTGCTGTTTAGCGAATTCCCTAATTGCGGATTTTTCGCTTTTGGCTACTTCGGCATCTTGCCACTCTGGTACTAGCTCAAGGAGTCGTTGCCGTTGCTCCTCTAGGTGGCTTGCAAACTGTTGTTGCTGGAGTCTCTGTTGCTCCTGCTTCACTATTTCCAGCTGCTGATGCCGTTGGGCACGCAGCTGCTGTCTATCGTTATAGAGCTGCCGCTGGACAGTCCACTCTACTGGGTCTTCATGGTAGAGCTTGTCCCAGTTGATATTGGGCTCTGGTATTTCTGGATTGGCTTGGAGCTGCTCTGCTAGCTGGGATACCTGAGCTAGGCGCTGGCTGTATTCGTTTACGAGCTGCTGGTTTTGCTTGCGCTCCTCAGCCAGGGCTTGCGTCTTTCTGGTGTAGTCACTTTGGCGCTGGTAGCCTTTCAGCATTTCGTCCAGCGTTACCTCTTCCTCCTGCCCATTGACTAAAATCTTGTATCTAGCTTCCTGCTGCTCTTCTTCTTCTAGCTCATCTTCTTCATCAGCTTCATCAGCTTCATAGGCTTCTTCTTCTTCTTCCTCAGCTGGTTCATTCGCTTCCGCCTGGGTAACTGGCTCCTCCTCAGCTCCTTCTGGCTGTGGCCCGTCCAAAATTCCCTCAAACGCTTCTGCTGCTGCCTCTGGAGTTAACAGTATTTCCTCGCTCATGATGACCTCTTTCTTGTCTTGGCACGCTCTGCACGGTTGAGGACTACGCTTACCTGAGTCTTGATGGCTCGTATGGCTCGTATCATGTGGTATGCGGCTTGCCTTGTCTCTATAGCCTCCACTTCAGAATTTTCTATGATTTCGTGCTGAGTCTTGCTAATCTGGTCTAGTAACTCATTGAATGCCGTGGAAGCTCCTAGCTTCCTGACTTCCTCACCTAACTTAATCAGTTGGTCATCTTGCATAAGCCTACTACTTTCTATCAGTCCATTGATTCTGTAGTTGATAACATTAAAGAGCTACGAAACATTCGTTCTCATGTTTCTCTACGCATGCTGCCAGGGCCTCACAAAGTGAAGAAGCTGGCAGAGCTAGATGCTCGTGTAGCTCAGCTGGAGCACCTAAAGGCTCAGCTAGCTGGCAGCTCTGAAGCGCTCCAAAGCGCTGAGGTTTGCTAAAGGCTCCCCACGGTCTAGAGCTCGTTGAAGCTCGTCAAAGCCTCCCTCCATGAAGCGCTGACGCATCAGCTGAATATCTGGCCTGACCTTCAACCCTCGTGCTTCCATTTCCTTGTCCAGCTCGTAAATATCCTTAATGGCCCTACGTACCTTGGGGCCTTGTAGGTTCTTCCTAAATTCTGGCGTTGCTGTGTCCACACTCTCTAAAAGCTTTCTGGTAACCAGCCCCTGCCCTGGAGTTTTGAACTCCTGCTCAAAGCTCATGAAGCCAGCCTGCTTGGGCTGGATTTTTTTGTTGAAGGTATCGTCCTGCTTGCGCTTATTGGGGTAGGTTGCTTTTTTGCCTGTCCCTACTTTCTTCTCTTTCCATTGCTTGAAGGCATCATCTTGGTTGACAATCATCGGCCTGACTCGTGTCCCTGTGCCTAGCTGGGATTGCAGGAACGCCTCATCTGCCATGAGCTTCTCTACATCTGCCAGCCCTTCCTTGTCTCCTCGACTATAGGGGTAGGCTGTAATGGAGCTGCCTGTGTCACTCAAAACAATGTTCGGGTAGCGCCTTGCCAGCATCTCCATCTGCTGAGGCATCAGTGCTGTTGGATAGAAGATAGAGGCTGCATCGGTTTCAAACTCTGCAGCTCGCTGAGGCGTTGGGTAGTTCCAGCTGACTCCACCCTGCGCTCCCATTGCAGCTCTGGTTGCGCTCAGTACATCAAAATCATTGCGTCTAGCTAGCCTTGGGTTGAGCTTTTCATTCTTCTTGTCTGGCCCTACCAAACTGGGGTTGATGAGCTTGTTGAATTCTACCTCTCCCCCTTCGGGAACCCATACGCCTATGCCTTCTCTGTTGGGTCTGACTCTGTCTTTGTTGAGTGCTTGAACTAGAGCGTCACGTGTCTCCCCTGGAGCCATGAAGTCTACTCTAGGGTCACTCAGGTATTCTTCTGCCAATGCGGCATCTTCAAAGAGCTCTGGGAGATGCCCAGCGTTTGCGTAGGGCATCATCTCGTACTGGAAATTGACTGCATTGGTATCCAGCTTTGCTCTGTCTACGTCATCGATGACAATGGCAAACTGCTCCAGCATCCTCTGGTCTGGTGCTATGGGCATCTGCTGTCCAAAGCTTCGTACTGTCAGAGGAGTCACTCCTCCAGCTGCAGGGAGGCCTGCACCTCCGTCAGCTGTAGGAGCCAGTATTCCTGCATCTATTAGGGGTTGGGCAAATTTACGCTGCTGAAACAAGCTGGCAAAATCCGGTGTGTTGGCAATGAGCTCTCCGGTGATGGCTTGCTCATCTACCAGCTGTGCCGCATTCATGGCATCTGGGTTCTGTTGCCTGCTGTTCTTGTAGTCGAGTAAGGTCTTGGTGTAGCTCCAGATAGCCTCTTGGACATTGGCTACTGTCCAATCATAGCCTGTGCGCTGACGCAAAAGCTCTGTGGCTCTTCGCATAGCCGCATTGGTTGCCAAGTACCCTTGGCCTGGAAGCCCCTCCCCAGCCTTGCGGTCTACGCCACTGAATACATCCTGCAGCACATTGAAGGCTCTACCCTGCCAAGTGTCATTGGTGCTGTAGTCGTAAAAGCCCTGCAGGTTTCGCATGAAGCTCTGTACCTTGGGGCCGCTCAGCTGGATGTCAAACGGGTCTTTCTCTTGTAGTGCGGTGACACTGTTATTCTTCCAACCAGGTAAAACACTTTTTTCTCCCCTGCCCCCTTGGACACTCTGGCCCATAATCTTGAGAATCTTGTCTCTATCGGTAGGCCTGCCTGCAGCTGTCCAGTTCTTCCAGATGTTCAGCGTATTTAGAAAATTCGCTTCCACTGACGTTTGTGGCGAGGTAGCTGCCAATAATCCAGCAAATCTGGCAGCGTCCTCCTTGCCAAATACTTCTACCAGGGCAGCATGACTTGCTTCGTACCAACCCACTTTGGCAGCTCCAGCTAGCGCTAGGTTTGCCATGTGCTCAGGGTCAAGGTTCACATCATGCCGTGGGCTCACATACTGCCGCTGACCAGCTCCAGTGGCATAGTCTGCAATCTCCTCCAGGTTGGGAACCTTGCGCCTTCCCTCTGGGAGCTGCTGTATCTCTTCAGCCATGAGGTATGGAGTCAGGGCTCTGAGCCTTGGGTCTGCTGCTACCGCATCAGCGTAAGGAGATGCATAGATAGCATCTCCAGCTGGGCGGCCCCTATACGTAGGGATCGCATTGCCAAATTGCTTGCGGAAGTCTGCTTCGCTATTGAGAGCTCTAGGACTCAGGGGATTCATCCCTGTCATGTCCAGTGCTGTCTTTACGGGGCTAAATGCTCCAACAGCACTGAGGAGCTCCTCAGCTCCTGCAGTCTGCAGCTCTTGTAAGTTTTGTTGGGTGTCTAGTTTTCTTGTGGGCATATCAAAAACTTTACGAGCAACAATGCCTTTACCTACCCTTTTGGGAACGTCAAAGCGGCTGGGGTTTTTCATGGGGTATAAATACTTGCTACCCCCAGCTTTGATATCAAAGTCACTACCTTGTGGGACAAGGTGCTGATTGCTGTAACGCCTAAAATCTTTCTCGCCAACTTTAATTGGCTCCCCTATTTCAACTTCACCAATAGCCTCAGCTAGCCCTTCCCCTGTGCGGACTATAGAGACTCGCTGCCCTACATAAGGACGCAGCGAGTCACTATTCCTAGTCTCAAACTGCTTTTGCCCATCAACAATAAGGTCTGCGTAGCGTAAGCCTGCTTTCTTGTCTGTTCTGACATTAATGCCTACTGCCTCTTTTTTCTTGCGTGCCATAAGCTTGTCTTAGCTCATGAAGTCAAGAGGGTCTACTGTCGAGTAATTGCTAGGAGTTAATTGACGGGAGCTTGCGGTGGCATCGGCTGCTGAGGCTGCATAGCCTGCTCTGCCTGCATGGCCTGCTGAGCTTGCTGTTGTTGCATTCCTACGGCATTCAAGGCTTGCTGGTAGCGCTCTACCTGGTTGCGCTGCTCTATCACATCCAGCTCCCGATTCCGTTGGAGCTCCTGCACAAGAGCTGTAGCATCCAGCTGGATTCCAGGGTACTTCGCCTTGAGCTCACTTGCCTTGAGCCAAAGGTCTATGCTCATCTGGTCACGTTTTCTGTCATCTTCACGAGCATCAGCTGCTGCCTTGCCCAACATGTCCATCTGCTTTACCTGCACCTCTGCTTCAGCAATCACTTGCTCAGGAGACTTCTGAGGCTCCTGCTGAGCCTGAGCTTGCTGTTGTTGCAACTGTTGCAACACGGCTTGGGGGTCACCAAAGAAGGTTTGAGCATCAGTAATTCCGTTGAGCTCCAGCAGGCGTTGCAGAGTAGCCCCATATTGGACTAGTCCTGCAAACTGGTTATCTGGGCCCATCAGCTGCAGCAGGCTTTCCTGCTTCTGCAGGATAGTCATGAGGAGCTGGGATTTTTGCGAAACATCTGCACCTCCAATGGGCAGGCTGACTCTGACATTCATCAAAGGCCAGCCACTAGGGTCTATCGGGATGTACTGCCCTCGCAGCATCATCATGTCCTGCTGGTCTTGATGGTAGGTTATCAAAAGCAGCATCTTCTCAAACAATGGCTTGATGCCTGTCTCAATGAGGGTACGGGTGATGAGCTCCAGGCGTGCCTGAGCTGCCTTGACTTGGCTATCTATCGCTATGGCTGTGGTGCTCTGGAGGCTGGAAGCATCCAGACCCTGAGAAGCATCTGTGAGCCCTGTGCGCTTCTGGGAGACTCTGTCGAGGTATTCCAACATGGGTTGGGCCTGCTGGCCTACGTAGTCAATGGTGAGCTGCTGAATGGCTCCAGGCTGACGCATAGCTATCAAAGCTCCCACCTCATCATTGCTCAGTTCAGCATAGTCCACTTGTCCCTCAACATACGCCACACGTGGGGTCGTTGCTAATGCCAGCGAGTCCAGCATATTGCGCATGGTTGCACTCTTGGTGCGTTGAATGTCTGCCAGCTCATCGAATAGGCTTTCGCCACTCCAATGATGTGGCAGGCAGGACATGCGAAACACTACAAAAGGATGGTCATCCACCACTACATTGCGCACGATATTGTAGGCGCTACCCATGCAGCAGATTTTGCGTCTTTCTGCCCTGCCATCTCCATCCAAGTCCACTTGGACATAGGCCTCAATGTAGAGCACTTCTCTATTTGCTGGGTCTGACTCTGTTTGCTCTTCTTCCCTCCAGGTGGGGTTGCGTAGGAGCCACTCCTCATTGCTTTTGTAGGTGTCATCCACATCAGCGTATTGCATCACCAGCTCAGGGTCATAGCCCATGTCCACAAGGTCACTGACGGTGAGCCTTTGCCTGCGTGCCAGGATTTTTGCATCCTTGAGGCTGACTGCATTTCTGTTGATGAGGAACTCTTCTGGAGGTACGGCATCTGTACAGATTTTGCCCTTGGAGCTCGTCTTGCTCAGGGTCAGGTTGAATAGCCCATCCTCACTCTGGCTGGAGCTCGTAATCTCCCACTGGCCCTGTTGCATCACTGCAGCTGCTACTTCCTGCGAAATGCCTGTGAGCTCACGTACTATGGTCTCTACCTGCTCCTCGTACCAGACTTGCGCAATCCCTACTCCCTTGATGAGGGCATCTTTGATGACAGTGTCCAGCAAGGTATATCCATCAAGTCTATCCTTGAGCAAATAGTTGCAGTACTCCGTTGCCTGTTGTGCCATACCTATGTCATCAGCCTGTCTGGGCTCAAACTCGACTACATGCTCAGCTGAAAAGAGGGTACGCATGATGCTGGGCAGACACTGCTGCACCGCATCATGTATCTCCTTTGCCTGGTACTGGCTTCTGCCTTCCTGCTCTATCGGGTTGTCTCCACTGTCTGCAAAGGGCTCTGCCAGGTAGTAACGCATGGCACGAGCTCTGTCTGGCGAGAGCTCCGTGTCAATGTAGTCCACAGCCTCTGTGATGGTGTTTGCCATCCATGCTTGGAAGCTTATTTCGTCTAGTGGGATGTACTCAGCCATTGGATTCCTTCTCTGGGATATCAACTTCAAACCATTCCTTGTTGCAGGCTTCGCAATGCAATGCTGGATAGTCTCTTGTAGGTGGTGCTAGCGGCCCTTGGCACTCTGGGCATTGGGTCAGGCTCATGCGACTACTCCTGCATTTCTGCGCTCAGGTTTGCGTTTGTTGCGAATATAGCCACTGCTGTCCAGCATCGGGCTGGCAAAGGTCAGACAAAGAGCATCCGCAAAGTCCGGTGACTTGCGGAGCCTCTTGGCTGTGACTTCCTTGCGCTCCAGCCCTAGTGTGCCATTGGGTTTGTACTCAAACCGTGGAGCCACCAAATCCTCTACGAGCTGCTGGTGGTCTGGTAACTCTACTTCCCCTCCAAGCCACTCCCTGCAAGTAAACCAGAGCTCTGCTCTCTTATTGGCATAAGTGTCCGCCTTGCTGGGGGTCTCACTGACATTGATGCCTATTGCTGGCACACCCAGCTGACGCAACCTGTCCACTACACCAGCTCCTAAACCTATGTTATCACAGCATATTTCTATAGGCTGCTGCTCTGCATCCTGATAAAGATGGTCAACTCTGTCTGCCAGGGTCATCAAGTCCAGCTTCTCCCAGCTCTGTATCTTCGTTACCTTGCGGCCCTGACGCTCCACCAGCACTGACTTGTCTGCACCCATACGGGCTACATCCAGGCCCCAGATGGTTGGGTAGTCCTGCGGAACCTTGACTCTACGGCTGACTGCATCCTCCACTAAGCCACGGGGGATGACCGTGTCATCATCCACCGTAGGCCATAACCCCAAGACACGAGTACGCCACTGGTTGCTCTCCTTGCCGTACTTGTCCCTCATCTCTGTGATGAAGTCTGGGCTCACCATTGGCGAGTCAAGGCAGCTGACGTTCATTGTGTACCACGTGCCCTTGTTCACGTGGTGCGTGTCAAAGAAGTAGCCTGTGCTTCTTGTGGGGTTGCCAATTAAGCATATGTAGGCGTTTGCGCTCGTCATGCTTCCATAGGCTGCTTCGTATACAGCCTCATCCACTCCAGCAGCCTCATCTACGCATAAAAACGTTGTAGCCGAGTGGATTCCCTGCATGGCATCGGGCTGGTCTTTGCGGCTCACCTTGAAGCTCAGGAAAGCCTCTGTAGGAGATGCTGCCAACTCAATGCGCTCACTCTTGACTACCAAAAGCTCTTTCAGAGCCTCTGGAAGCTCTGTAATCCAGCGCTTGACCTCCGCAGCCAGCACATCAAAAAGCTGGCTCTGGGTAGGGCTCGTGGCTACCAGCTTGATGGGGTATCTTGTCAGCAGAAACCACAGCATGGCCCAAGACGTTACTGCACTCTTGCCCACCCCGTGGCCTGCTGCGACTGAGCAACGTCTGGTTCCTCTGGAGAACTGGTTGAGGAGCTCCTCCTGCCAAGGCTGAGGGGTGACCTTCAGTACGTTAATGACAAACCCATTGGGGTCATCGTAGTAGCGCTCCAGAAACTCACGATAGACATTGCCTTTGCTCATAATTTGCTAATCGTTACTTCAGCTCTGCCTGGGCGTTGGATATCTCTACGATACAAATGCAGCTCATCCACCTGAGAGTCATCTGGGAAGACTCCCCAGTGCATCAAGAGGTCAAGCACTGCCTTGGCATGGTTGTCCAAGTCCCTAGCCGCCTTTGATGGTGGATAGTACTCTATGCTGATTGCTAAACGGTCTTGAGCTGTGTAGCGCTGAAAGGAGGGGGCAGGAGACTGCTTGTACAGTCTCCCTGCCTTGCTAAGGATGGTGCGGCCCTGGAATTGTCTCCAGTAGCCATTGACGCTGGGAGGCCAGCCTAAAACTAATCTCTGTGCTTCATCCAAAATCCTCTAGCTCCACAAGCTTGAAAACTCTACTCGTTCTTTCAAGCTCGTAGGCTTTTGTCAATTTTGGTTGCTCTTCCTTGAGCTTTTTTGTGTCCAAGACCTTGCGGCTCTGGTCTTTCCATGTTGCCAGTACCAAGCCCGTAGCTGGAGATACCAACGTCTGAGCCTCACGCATGTGCCCCTTAATTTGCGCTTCATGTAACGCCATTTGCTCCTGCAGCTGTTTCTGCTTCTGCTTGCACTTGCGATACTGCTCCACTGCCACCACCAGCGACTGAGGACACTCCACTGTTTCATCATTCCCCCTTGGATAGGCTGCTTCCATGTCTGCCAAAAACTCCAGCTCTGGTGGAACCTGCTTGAGTACATGCTCCTCCCAGAAGTGGGTACACTTGTCGAGGAGCTGCTGCGCAAAGCTCTTGTTGTAGGGCACTTTGTAGAGCCGTATGTCATTCTCACCCAAGATGCCTACTATCACATACCAGAGACTCTTGCCTGTGATCATCATGTACCACTGCACCTGACAGTAGTAGTTTAGGGGGAGCCCTTCTCCAGGCTCCATGATGACCTCACCAGTGGGTGCAAACTTCTTCTTGCTCCGAAAGCTTGCAGTCTTCACCTCCAAGCCAGCCTCACGGTGCAACCCATCCACATGAGCCACGCAGTACCCAAACTGCGAATGGCGAAATGTCTTGCTGCTCCTACGGAACTTTAGCCCTGTGTCTCGTGCTGCTACCTGCCGCAAAGGCTCCTCCAGCATGTTGCCCCAGTGCGTGGCAGCATTGCCGCTGAACGCTGGTGCTAGCCCCAGTTTCTGCTGATAGAGCTGGTAGCGGCTCTGCCACTCATTCATGCCAGCAGCGCTTGCACAATCACTTCCCCCTAAGTACTTGCGTCTCTCCTCTGCACTAAATGCCATACAGCCTCTCCTGTTGCTCTATCAGTGTGTTGAAGTTTACCTGCTCCAAGTCCTCCAGTGGGAAATAGATAATCCCATTGCCCTGCATCCAATGCCCCTGGAAAGCCTTCTTCCAGCCTCTGCCCGTATAAGGCTCCCAAAGCCAGTAGATGCCAGGTTCGTCCTGCTCAAAGTAACGGAAGTACACCTTGCTGGTGATCTTCTGGTAGTCCCAGAGCTGCTGCATCCTTGTAAACTTCCCCTGGTTGAAGGCCTGCACCCTTTGGGGTCTGGTCTTCTGCCCCTTGAGCTCTATGTAGCACTGTACCTTGTTGTTCTCCTTGTTCTTCTCCTCTACCCAGCTGATGTCCACGGCTGTGAAGTCCAGCTCGTGGAACCTGCCGTTGTGCTTCAGCTCCACGTAAGGGTAAGCCCTTTCGTAGTACTGCTTGAATTCCTCCTCTCTGGCCTCACTCTCTGGTGTGTTCTTGTCTTCAAATGATTCTTGCATTTGCGCCTTCCTATGGCTGTTGCAGAATGTTGCAACACTGATGGTTGCTGGGGTGAAGGCCAGTAGACCTTAGTAGCCGCTCTCTTCAACTACACATCGGTTGCGGCTCAGGGTGCTGAGTCCATAAAAGGTCACCCTGTGCAGGAGCTATCTGCAGCGCCTCTACTGGCTAGTGCTGGGGTAGCAGACCGTTGGCAGGCATGCGGGAAACTGCCTATTGGTTGCGGCTCAGGGAGAAAAGAATGAAAAGCCCTGTGCTGGTTAGGCTAGCCTCTGCTACCAAAAATTTTAAAAAACTGGGGGGTGTTTAGGTACTCAAACTATTTCGGCCCCAAAAGCAGCGAGGGGGGGGGCCCAGCTGCGCATTTGGGCCAGAAGTTTGCGTTTTCCTATGGTTTTACGGTTAACGTATTACGGTTGCCACCAGCCAGGCCTCATGTTTACTGGGCAGAGCAGCGGATACCATAGCCGCAGCGCTTTGCCTTTCTGGGCTGATGACCCCGTCCGCCCGTGAGTCATCTTGGGGTTTGTTCCGTGGCTATACCCCCTCCCCAAATTACTCCCTCAGTACCTATGGTACAGACAGTACCTGCACACCTTATGGGCTTCACTCCAATAGCGCTTGGAGCTGGGCTTCCAGCAATCACAGAGCTTGCAGTACTTCAGTGGCTTACGCTCCCTAAGCTTCTCCAGGCGCAGTTGAAGCCTCTGGCTGAGAGGCTTCAGCAGCATGGGATTCTGGTAGGTAGCGTAGTTAGTCACCCAGCTGCTCTATGAGGTTCAGATAGTGCTGTTCCCTAAGTTGCAGTGCTTCCTCCAGAGTCAGGTAGAGATACCCTGGCGAAAGCTCTTGAGGCTCTAGATTTAGCTGTTGCAACAGTTTTTCAACATCTTCCAGAGTGATCTTCAACCTACGTTGCTGGTCTTGCAAACTGGTGAAGCCTGAGTGCTTGGGCCTATGCTTGTAGTGGCGGATGGCTTCAGCATCCTCCACGTGCAGCACCTGAGTCTGTCCAGCATTGCCAATTCCAGTGCTCTGTATCTGCAGGAACTTCATCATCTGCCGTATTCGGGAGCTATCCACCTTGAGCTCTTGGGCCAGCTCCTTCACTTCAATGGTCTTACCAGACATGGCGCTTGAGCTCTTGCTGCAGGGTAGTCAGCTGGGCGCTGAGCTCTTCTATGGTGGCTCGTTGACGGTTGACGGTCACCAGCAGCTCTTGGTTATCCTGTTTGTGCTTACGGAGCTCACGCCATTTCTGCAGGGCAGAAGTCTCTTGCTTAGATGGCTTGGTGACCAGCTTCCAGCCCAGCATTTTTCTCATCTTGCGCAACTGCCAGGGAGCCACGGCATAGCCAAGCTTCTCCAGTTTCTGGCAGAGGCTCACAGCTGGCAAATCTTCCCATTGGGCTTTCTTGGACTTCATCAGCTCACAGATGCGGTAGTAGCTCTCTGTGCTCAGACGGTTTCTAATCTTCATCACTCTCCTTTGGGTTAATCACCTTGAGGTGAGGCAGTGTTTTCAGTTGGGCTAGCTCTTTCAGTGCAGCTAGATGGTCTTGCTGTTTGTTCGAGTGCTCAACTTCCAGCTTGGCCTTATCTCCGTAGGTATCTGGAGCATACTTGGTAGCAAACCAGCGTTGCTGCTCCAGCCGTAGTCTGGCAAACCTTGGGTCAGTCATGTCAAAGCCATCAATGTCATCAGCAGCAGCTTCTGCATAGCTGTGGCCTGCAGCCTCCAGAGCTGCAGCGACATCAGCCTTGCGCTCAGGGTTGGCATTTATCCAGCGATAGTAGGCAGAGAATGGGATCTCCCAGAGCGTCAGGTGAGCTCGTAGTCTGCCTCTCTCGCTAATTTGGGCTAGGAACTGCTCCCAGAAGTCTGGGTCTTCCCTGAGCTTCTCCCAGCGATTCTGTCCCTCCTTCTTGCGTTTGTTTTTCCAGGCTTCGTAGCGTTTTTTTTCATCTCTAGGCATAGGGCTGTGAGGCTGTAGTTTTGAGGGGTGAGCAGAGGAGGGAGTACGTAGTAGTTATAACTACTACTCCCTCCTCTACCCCGATTAGGCTCAACAGAGCTCCACTTGGCGTGAGCCCTTAGTGTCTCCAGTGAGCTTGATTTTTCCCTTGGTTTCCAGAGTCTCCACGATGTAGTCATACTCTCGCACACCTCCGGTCAGGGCATGGCTTTGCAACAGTTGCCGATAGCTGAGGCTCCCTCCACGCTTGGCAATGTAGGTCAGCAGCTTGGACTCCTTCACCAGCTGTGGAGATTGCCCCAGGTCTTGAGTAAGCAGCTGCTTGGTGGAGCCCATTGCGTAGAGCAGCACCTGGTAGGCGCTATGAATGGCTTCTTCATCGGGCTCTACCTGCCTTGGGTTGATGAGCAGCTGCATCAGCATTGCTAGCTTGAGTAGCGATGGGCCCCAGCGCTTGGCAAAGCTGAAGAGCGCATTTTGGACTCCCTGCTCCTGCTCAAAGACCCACTGATAGATAGCATCATGATGCTGGGTGTAGCTTTCCCTGGCTTCTGGGCTCATGTTGCTGGCACTGCCCACCTTGAGCTCAGAATGCAGTAAATATTGGCAAAGTCTGGAAAGTCGCTGATAGCTATCCCACTCCTTACTGTTGCAACATGTTGCAACACTTGGTAAAGCCGCTGGAATGCTATTACTGGTACTAGGAGGGGAGAACATAAGAAAACGTGGCAGGAAGCCGCTTCTGACATCTTCTGTCGTAATGAGCTCTCTGATGAACTCAATGGTACTGACTCCACAGATGGAGATGTAGGGCTCCTCTATGCGGATGGTGGCATTGCCTCTGGTACGCTCCTCTATCGGCTCCACTACATCATAGATGGAAGTAAACCTAGCCTTGGCTCCCTCGTTCCACTTAGCGCCCAGGTTGTGCAGGAAGCTACTGAACTCTGACTGCATCATCAGGCCTCCACCCTGCTCATGGAGCTTGTCGAGGAGCCCCTGCCAGCTGAATGAATCTGGCAGGCTCCTCAGCTGCTTCTGTAGCGTAGACTTGCGCAACTCGTCCTCAGCCTCCTCTGCTGCCTTGATGTGCTTGAGCAGCTCACCGTCCATATCCCTCAGTACTTGCGTACCTAGCCTGAGTCCGGTGCTCTTGAAGGCTCCACTTGCGCTTAACGTCAAACTCCAGATGCAGGGATGCAGCTCTTGGAAGTAGCCCACTAGCTTGCGTCTGTGCATGGCATAGGCGCTTAGCGTGCTGAGGGCTGCAATGGTAGTCAGGATAGTGTCTGAGCCTGTGAGCTCTGACACATTGCCTACATAGTCCTGCAGTAGTGGAGGTAGCCCTGTGATCTCAAAGACAGGCATTTGATGTTGGTGCAGATATCCCTCTGCAAGTTGAGAGCAGAGCCTTTGCGCCACCTCAATGCGTTGGGCCTCCTTCCATTGAGTAGCTGCCTCTGTCAGCTCCAGCTGCTGGGAGATCTCCTCGACAGTACAAGCTCCAGTGCAATGGAGCTCCACCTTGTCTTCCAGCAGCGTGATCACATGCTTCTGTCTGCGCTTCTCAGGACACTTGTAGACTGCACTCGTGCCGTTAACTTGCGCAGCATCTGGCAGCTTGGACTTAATGAGCTCAAAGACCTCACCTGGAGTCACAGCTCTGCTCTCAGTAGGTTATCCTCCACCGTATCCTCAAATACAATGAGGGGCCTGAGCCTTTTGTCCTTGAAGACCGTGAAACTGATGCCCTTGAGCTTGTTGTACCAAGGCACGCCACCCTTATAGACCACAGCTGGCCTTGTACCCCAGAGCTCCCTGAGCTTCTTGTTATGGAATACCAGAACCTCATGTGGAGTATCTCTGACATGCAGGGCTATCCGCTGGAGCCTGACCTTGTTGACTTCCCAAGACCAGTGGACTCTGTTTTCCAAGGACTCCAAGTACTTGCCTGCCAGCTCCTGAGCATCTGGGGAATTCATCGGGTCAGGGCACTCGCTCATTAGGTAGTCTTGGCGAAAGGCTGAGCAGATGACAGGCATCCCATACCAGACAAACTGCTCTTCCCAGCTCTGGTTCCAAATTTGATGAGAATTGGGCTTGAGGCTCATCTACCCAATATGGCTTTGAGGGTTTCGTTGAGCATCTCAGGCGTTTCCACTTCGGCTTCCTCTACAGCTGCAGTAGGAACCAGTGCTGGCAGCTCCTCCAACCTCGCAGCAATTTGCGCTACCTTGCTGTACTTGCCCTGCTTGCGCACAGCAATGGCTACTGGTTTGTTGCCTATCTGTTTCATCATGTTATTCATCGAAACCACTTTAGGCCTGCCAGCGTCATCCACATGCCCTGTTGCTTGGGCAATGCTTCCAATAACTTCTGACGTAATCCGTAAAGCACTGGCGGACTTTTCTGCATCTCCCCAATGCTCATAGATGAGGTCTTGACGAACTTCCCCAGCTACCCCTTTCCACTGAAGTCGAAACTGACGATAGACTTGGTTGTCATCCCTCAGTGGAAGCACTTCAATAGCTACAATAGCCGCCAGGTGATTGCCCTCCTGCATGATACGTGGCTGTAGAGTAGTTTGCTCTGGGTCAAATAGGACGATGTCGTTCTTCATGGGTTGTACTCTTCAATGAGTTGTAAGAGGTTGCCAAACGTGGAGTTCACCAAGGTTGGCTCTGGCAAATTGAAACGATTCTTTGCCAATACGTGGATATCTGGACTAATGTGCAATAATCTACTTTTGCTGGATTCCACACTCTCTCCAGTGTCAGAGCTTTCCAGTTCCAGATGTCCAATGATTTCGGCCCACTCGCTGAGAAGTGGTGCAATCTTTTTTGGTAATCTAATCACTTGTGCTGTATAGGGCCTTTGGTTAGGTTTAGTGACTTCTTTGTCATCAACATGACAAATAACAACCACATGCTTACCTTTAGCTGTGAGGATATTGAGCTTTTGGATCATGATGCGCCAATGACTAGCCATTACGTCAAAGGCATGACCGTACCCCCTGCCAGCGTTTACTAGAGAGTCTTTCTCTATGTTGATAGAGAAGATCTCTACTAAGTGCTGACGGAGAAGCTCTGCTGCTGCATCTGCAGTGTCTACAATGATGGTCTCCAATTCACTGGTTGCCGCTACATCCAGCAGCGCCAGAAATTGTGTCCACTTTAAAGCACTCGCATCTATCCGCTTCAATTGTGGATTCAAACGCTTATAGCGTTTGGCTCCACCCTCCATGTCGATAATCACAGGAGAAGGAGCACCACTGACAGCAAACGTGGTTTTCCCTAAGCCTGGAGCTCCCAGTAGGAGCATGGAAACTCCATTGTCATCAGTGTCCTGAGCATATAGCTCAGCCATTAGTGTCTCTTTACCCATTTATGTTTCCGGTAAGGTTTGGGCTCCGTATCGAATGCCCAGAATTTGCACTCAAAGCGCAATGGCTCACCTTGCAGCCAGATACGCAAACGGTCATTCCGGTTGCGTACACGGGCATCAGCGAACACACGCACCTCGTGCATTTTCTCCTGCCATGAAGCAGGCACTGGGAAGCTTTCGCCAGGGAGGCAAGAGCTAAGAAAATTATTGAAGTTTTCTACAAGGGTAGGGTCGTCATCCATGACGCTAATCACTCCATGTCTTGGGGAAGAGTTTTTTTTCTACAACCCAATACAACATTTGACAACTATTTTTTTTAAGAAAGGTTTTCATGTCGGGCGTAGAGCAACATCACATGCGGCTGATTAAGTACATATGTGAGGTCGCAAACTGGAATCAAACCCAACTGGCTCAAAGGCTGGGAACCAGCCAGCAGGCATTAAACAATAGGGCCAAAAGAGGGACATTGAAACTTCACCAGCTACGGGGGCTGATGGAGGTGGAGGGCATAGAAATCCCAGAGTTTATGCTGGATAGCCCAGAGTTTCGGTACAGTGGCAAAGGAGCTCAGGAGGATAGTTTGCAGCGTGAAATAAAGGAACTAAAGGAGAGACTTGTTTCAGCAGAAAACAGAGAACACAAACTAATGGAGATGCTTCACATCGCTTTACAAAAATAATTAATATTTCTACAAAATAATGTTGTAATTTGTTTTATAAAGGGTAATTTAGGTGCTTCAAATAGCAAATATGACCGCTTTTGGGGTCGCATGGGGTGACCCCCAGAGTTGCGTCCAAATGTCGGAGCACCTAAAATGGCAAGACCTACCAAGCAATTTGCACTTGATAAACGTGGTAACTGGAAGGGCTACTACCACACCCCTGGCAAGCGTGCCACAGAGCGCTTGCTCATCAAAGACGTTGACTTACGAGCTCAGGCTCGTACCAAGGCTCAACAACAATCCCTCCTAGCTGAGCTCTACGCACAGAAAGCCTCAGCTGAATCCTCAGCAACTACCCAAGTATCTTCTTTTGAAAGCTCCAAGCGTGCTTTCCTAGAGTTTATCGCTAACGAGCGCAGCGCCAATACTCTCAAGGAGTACTCCCACACACTGTCCCAACTGGAGAGCTTTGAGCAGGTTGACTTGCTCAAGCAACAGTGGGCAGCTGCAGGGCAGAGCCCCAATACCATCAACAAGAAAATCCGCACCATTCGCTCCTTTGAGAACTGGCGAGTAGAGCAGGAGAACAACGAGCGTGCAGCGAAAGCACTGCCGCTCGTGCATGCTCGTAAGTTCCGCAACCTCAAGACTGACCCTGCCAACATCAGCAGCTACTCCAAGGAGCAGGCTGACAACATTCTACAACTCATTGAGGCTCGTATTGCCAACCCTCTGCCCAATGTCAACCCTGACTTCCATAGGCGCTGGGAGCTGCTCCGTAGAGCTTGGTGGCTATCTCGCTATGCTGGCCTACGTGGTGCTGAGTTGCTGAGCTTGC
>Ga0075475_10000608_pt1 | contig 16908 bp, 13 predicted proteins | sample DEB08_DNA_10_FD_76342 | JGI IMG/M metagenome (GOLD analysis project Ga0075475, IMG submission 76342) | Aqueous microbial communities from the Delaware River and Bay under freshwater to marine salinity gradient to study organic matter... | ecosystem: Environmental > Aquatic > Marine > Coastal ... | reverse complement strand
GATGTCTACTGGTGTACGGCCGATGTCGGCTGGGTCACCGGCCACTCTTATATTGTCTATGGCCCGCTGGCGAATGGCGCGATTACTCTCATGTTTGAGGGCGTACCGAACTACCCAGACGCCTCGCGCTGCTGGCAGGTCGTCGACAAGCACCAGGTCAATATCTTCTACACCGCCCCAACAGCGCTCCGGGCCCTCATGGGCCTGGGTGATGAATTCGTTACGAACACTTCCAGGAAGACGCTGCGCCTGCTGGGATCGGTCGGTGAACCCATCAACCCCGAGGCCTGGGAATGGTATTACCAGGTCGTCGGTGAAGCGCGTTGCCCGATTGTCGACACCTGGTGGCAGACCGAGACCGGCGGCATCATGATAACGCCGCTGCCAGGCGCGACAGCGCTCAAACCCGGTTCGGCAACGCGACCCTTCTTCGGGGTAAAACCCGTGCTGCTGGATGAACAGGGCAATGAAATCGAAGGTGCCGCCTCTGGCAACCTGGCCATCAGCGGCTCCTGGCCCGGCCAGATTCGAACCGTTTATGGCGATCATCAACGTATGATCGACACCTACTTTTCCACCTACCCCGGCTACTATTTTACCGGCGACGGTGCACGCCGGGACGAAGACGGCTATTTCTGGATTACCGGCAGGGTAGACGACGTACTCAATGTCTCGGGTCACCGCATGGGCACAGCAGAAATCGAGAGCGCCCTGGTTGAACATGACCTCGTGGCCGAGGCTGCCGTGGTCGGCTACCCGCATGACGTGAAAGGCCAGGGCATTTACGCCTTCGTCACGCTGATGCAGGGCACCGAAGGTACCGATGAGCTGTTGGAAGAGCTCAACAACCTCGTCCGCCGCGAAATCGGTGCCATCGCCAAACCAGACATTCTGCAATGGGCACCCGGTCTGCCAAAAACCCGCTCAGGCAAAATCATGCGACGCATCCTGCGCAAGATCGCCGAGAACGAGTTGGACAACCTGGGCGACACCAGCACGCTGGCCGACCCGTCAGTGGTCGAGGATCTCATCAGGAACTCACCCACTGCCGGGAAGTAACACTTGGCACGCAGCCTGCCCTCGTTAAAGGTCAGCCTGACCCTGCTGGGCAGCGCTGCGGTGCTTATCATCGCGGTGATCTGCTACGAAATCATCTGGGGTGACGCTGATATTTACGTGCCAATGTTCGCTGTGAACTGCAGCGAATGTCACGGCAACGACCTCAAGGGCACGGCCCTCGGACCCGCCCTGGTGTCTCGCTACCTTGCGGGTGGCGACAACATCGCTGCGCTGATGCACAGCATCCGCAATCAACCTGCTCACCAGACCATCAGTGACTCACTCTCGGACAACGAGGTGAAAGGGCTCGCGATCTACGTCGGCGAGAAAAGGCTGGGGCAGACATTCACAGAATTCCGCTATGCCGACCCCATCAAGTTGCCGTCCGGCACTGTCACATCCAACGTCCACAACTTTGCGGTTGAAGTATTCGCCGACGAACTGAATACACTCCCTTATGCTATCGCTCCCCTGCCCGATGGCCGCTGGCTGCTGACCGAACGCGAGAACGGGCTGCGCCTCATCAACGCCTCTGGCGAACCCGCCGGGCTCGTTCAGGGCATGCCAGCCACTGGCGGTACGACATTCACCTACCGGGGACTCGCCGCTGGTGTCGGTTGGCTCCTGGATGTTGCGCCGCATCCACGTTACGTGCAGAACGGCTGGGTTTATCTTCACTATACCGAGCTTTGTGAAACCGGCTGCACGGGTGCCAGCCGCATCTTCCCGGCCTCGATGAACAAGCTGATCAGAGGCAGAATACGCGATGGTGAATGGGCTGATGCTGAGACCCTCTGGCAGGCACCGCCTCGGTTTTACTCCACATTCACTGACACAGCCGCTGGCGGCAGACTGGCTTTCGATGACAGCGGTCATGTCTATATCAGTGTCGGCTTCAAGGAACCGCTCGGCCTCGGCGCCCAGGACCTGTATTCACCCTACGGCAAGATCCACCGGATCAACGATGACGGCAGCGTGCCGCCGGACAACCCCTTTGTCATTAACGCCGGCAACGATCCCGACCCACCTTTCTTTCATCAGACCATCTGGACCTACGGCCATCGCACACCGCAGGGGCTCGAATGGAATCCAGTGCGCCAGACAGTCTGGAATGCCGAGATGGGCCCGAGGGGTGGCGATGAGATCAACGAGCTGTTGCCAGGCAGAAATTATGGGTGGCCGTATCATTCTCTCGGGTTGGAATACACGGGAACCCAGGTCGCCCGCAACAGGCTGAAAGACGTGGAGTTTGATGTTGAGCAGGTTGAGCAGACCCTGGTGGACTTCACGCCGTCTCCTGCGCTTTCCAGCTTCACTTTTTACCGTGGCGATGCTTTTCCTGGCTGGCATGACAATCTGCTGCTGGGCACGCTGAAAGGCAGCTCACTCTATCGGCTCGAATTTGACGGCAACCAGTTGATCCAACGCGAAGTGGTCATCAACGACCTGGGTCGTATCCGTGATATCGAGATCGGCGTCGACGGGCTGCCTTACCTGCTGATCGAGAATGAAGCCGGCAGCATGATTGTGCGGCTGAGACCCGAGGAATCACCAGCACCCGGTTCGAGCTGAAACGCTTCGCTGATTTTTCAGACCCTGAAACGAAATCAGGCTGCCCGGGGGCAGCCTGATCGATCTCTTCAAATAGAGATGGCCTGTCAGGAAGCGAGCTCTTCCTCAGCATCACCGTCATCCGCATCATCTGCTTCAGTCGACGCGTCTGCCTGCTCTTCATCCTTGATCAGCTCTTTCATGGAGAGCTTGATACGGCCGCGATCCACATCGAGCACGAGGACTTCGACTTCCTGGCCTTCTGAAAGGTAGTCAGTCACTTTCTCAACGCGCTCCTTGGCGATCTGGGAGATGTGCACGAGGCCATCCTTACCAGGCAGGATGTTAACGAAGGCGCCGAAATCGGCAATCTTCACAACCTTACCCTTGTAGATCTGGCCAACTTCCGCTTCAGCAGTGATTGCCTCGATCTGGGCAACCGCAGCATCGCGGGAAGCAGCATCTTCACCAAAGATGGTGACGGTGCCGTCATCTTCGAGGTCAATCGATGCGCCGGTTTCTTCAGTCATGGCACGAATAGTCGCACCACCCTTACCGATAACATCACGCACCTTGTCAGGATCGATCTTGATCGTGACCATGGCAGGCGCGTTCTCAGACACGTCTTCACGCGACTTGCCAATAACCTTGTTCATTTCACCAAGAATGTGCAGTCGTGCATCACGCGCCTGGTCAAGCGCGGTCTCCATGATCTGCTCAGTAATGCCCTGGATCTTGATGTCCATCTGCAGTGCGGTAACACCGGTTTCTGTACCGGCAACCTTGAAGTCCATATCACCGAGGTGATCTTCATCACCCAGGATGTCCGTCAGTACAGCAAAGTCTTCACCGTCCAGCACGAGCCCCATAGCGACACCTGCAACTGGCGCCTTCAGGGGTACACCGGCATCCATCAGCGCGAGGCTGGCGCCGCAGACTGAAGCCATTGAAGATGAACCGTTTGACTCAGTGATTTCTGAAACCACACGAGTGGTGTAGGGCCAGACTTCATTGGATGGGAGTACGGCTGCAACACCGCGACGCGCCAGACGGCCGTGACCGATTTCACGCCGCTTTGGTCCGCCGGAAAAACCGGTTTCGCCAACACTGTAGTGCGGGAAGTTGTAGTGCAGCATGAAGCTGTCGCGGTAAGAACCCTGCAGCGCGTCGATAATCGCCGCGTCACGCATTGAGCCCAGCGTCGTGGATACGATCGCCTGTGTTTCACCACGAGTAAAGAGTGCCGAACCGTGTGCCTTGGCCAGCACACCAACTTCGACGCTGATCTGACGTACTGTCTTGGTATCGCGGCCATCGATTCGCGGTTGGCCTTCGACGATGGCGCGACGAACTGTCTTCTTCTCAAGCGAACTGAAAGCACTCTTGATATCGTCGGCAGCTGTGTCTTCGGTTTCAAGAGCTGCTACAGCCTGGTCACGCAGTTCACCCAGACGACCCTGACGTTCCATCTTGTCAGTGATCTTGTAAGCTTCAGCGATGTCAGCACCAAAACGTTCGCTGACAGCGTCGAGCAGCGCTGTGTTCTCGGCTGGCGGCTGCCAGTCCCAGGCCGGCTTGCCGGCTTCAGCTTTCAGTTCATTGATCGCGGCAATGACGACCTGCATTTCCTGGTGGGCAAACAGAACTGCGCCCAACATCTGGTCTTCCGTCAGCTCGTTCGCTTCGGACTCAACCATGAGTACGGCTGATTCTGTACCGGCAACAACCATGTCGAGATCAGAAGAATCAAGCGCTTCGTAACCCGGGTTCAACAGGTAGCCTTCCGGCGTGAAACCAACACGGGCGGCACCAATCGGACCAGCAAAAGGAATGCCTGACAGCGTTAGCGCTGCTGAGACACCGATCATGGCGGGAATATCCGGATCAACGTCCTTGTTCGCAGAAACTACCTGACAGGTCACCTGCACTTCATTCATGAAACCTTTCGGGAACAGCGGACGAATCGGCCGGTCAATCAGGCGAGAGGTCAGCGTCTCTTTTTCTGAAGGTCGACCTTCACGTCGGAAGAATCCACCAGGAATCTTGCCTGCCGCATAGGTCTTCTCTTCGTAGTTAACGGTCAGCGGAAAGAAATCCTGACCGGGGTTTGCATGGTCACGCGCAACCACTGCGACGAGAACCGTTGTTTCGGCCATGGTGACCATGACTGCTGCGGTCGCCTGGCGGGCAACCTTGCCGGTTTCGAGGACCACTTCCTCTCCACCATAATTAAATTTCTTGATTACATAACTCACATTTTTCTCCAACTTACACTACCGACCGGTTTCCATTCACCAGCCGGCAATTCAGAACTATCGACGCAGACCCAGTTTCTTGATGATCGCTGCGTATCGGTCTGTACTCTTGTTGCGCAGATAGTTCAGCAACTTTCTTCGTTGACTAACCATTCGAAGAAGACCCACTCGAGAGTGGTGATCGTGGGCGTGACCCTTGAAGTGTGACTGCAGCTGTTCGATATTCGCTGTCAGCAGTGCGATCTGCACCTCCGGTGAACCCGTGTCATTTTCTGAAGCGCCATATTCCTTGACGATTTCAGCCTTCTTTTCTGTTGATAAAGCCATTACTTTTCTCCAATTTAATATGCCTGTCGGCCTTTCGGCCGGAGTTAATCTTTCAGGAACATCCACGCATATTTGTAGATGCCCTGGTGTGTGCCCAGTCAGCTGTTCGCGCGGGTAACCTTGGGGCTACTGCGCAATCAGCCGTTTGGGCGCTACCTTTCCATCGTCTGTAATTTCCCCGACACCAATAAAAGTATCTTCGCCTACAGATTCTGAAAAAATTCTCACCCACCCGTGGGTTGGTGCATTTGCCACCTGTACGGGTTGCCCCTGTCGCAGGTATGACGCTGTTAATTCTGTCAGCTCCAGGGCCGGCCAGTCCTTCACGGCTTCGCTGACGGGAAGCAGGAATTGATCCAGTGCCTCCCAGTTGCCTTCGACTGCCTCCAGCCTCTGCATGGTAACGCTCTCAGCGATACCAAACGGACCGGCAGCAGTTCGGCGCAGCACCGTAACGTGCGCACCGCAACCAAGATCCCGGCCGATATCTTCAGCAAGCGTCCTGATATAGGTACCCTTGCTGCAGTGCACGTCAATCACCACTTCGTCGGTCGCCGGTCGTTCAACAACCGTCAGTCCATCGATCCTGATATCACGCGCTTCGCGCTCAACCTCGATTCCCTGTCGAGCCAGCTTATACAGCGGTTGTCCATCTTTCTTGATGGCCGAATACATTGACGGCACCTGGCTGATATCGCCGCGGTAGCCCGCCAGTACATCCTCCAGCGTGTCTTCGTCTATTGCCGGGACTTCGTTTTGTTCCAGCACTTCGCCGTCTGCATCACCGGAATCAGTGACAACACCCAGCTTGATGGTTGCCAGATAACGCTTGTCAGCGTCCAGAAGAAACTGGGAGAACTTGGTTGCTTCACCAAAACAGAGCGGCAGAACACCTGTAGCCAGAGGATCCAGTGAACCGGTATGACCTGCCTTGCTGGCGTTAAACAAACGCTTCACTGCCTGGAGCGCGGCATTAGACGTCATTCCTGCAGGTTTGTCCAGCAGCAATATCCCGCTGATATCGCGACCTTTTCGTCCTCGCCTGCCCATCAGTTGTTGTCTTTTCCGTCAGTTTCGACGTCTTCAGGCTCATCTCTGTCGCGCGCGCGGGCAGCGTCGATCGCCTTGCTCAATCTCGCGCCATTCTCGATGGTGGGATCATAGTGAAACCTGAGCCTGGGCGTGGTCCTGGTGTTCAGGATCTTCGCCAGTTCGGATCGCAGGAATCCACCTGCCTGGTTGAGGATCTCTTCCACTTCGGCCGTATTTTCAGCCGGCAGCACAGTGAAATAGACGTCGGCATAAGCCAGGTCGCGACTGACACTGGCTTCATTCACCGTCACCATGCCGATTCGCGGATCTTTCACCTCGCGTTGTATGAGGATCGCGAGTTCACGCTGGATAAGGTCAGCGACTTTCCGACCTCTGCTGAATTCCCTGGGCATAGTTCGTTCCGGGGGTCAGTGACCCCTAGAGCTCCCTCGCAACTTCGCGGGTGTCGAATACCTCGATCTGGTCACCCACCTTGACGTCATTGTAGTTGCGTACACCAATACCACACTCGGTACCACTCGAAACACTCTCGGTCTCATCTTTGAAGTGTCGCAGGGATTCCAGTTCACCCTCGTAAATGACGACATTGTCGCGGAGGACTCGAATCTTCTTGGCACGGTAAACCGTACCTTCGATGACCATACAACCTGCGATCTGGCCCATCTTCTTCGAACTGAAGACGTCCCGAACCTCGGCGATACCGACAATCTCTTCGCGTACTTCCGGTGCCAGCATGCCCGACAGCGCCGCTTTGACGTCATCCACCAGGTCGTAGATGACCTTGTAGTAACGCAGGTCGAGACCTTCTGCTTCGATGACTCTCTTCGCCGCGTTGTCCGCACGGACGTTGAAACCGAATATCACCGCACCGGAGGTCACGGCATAGGTTGCATCAGATTCCGTGATTGCACCGACACCCTGCATGACGACGTTGACCGAGACTTCCTCGTTGCCAATGTCATTGAGTGCCGAAACAATGGCTTCAAGCGAGCCGCGCACGTCTGCCTTGACGACGACATTGAGACGCTTCGTCTCCTCGGCACCGAAGCTGGCAAACAGGTTATCAAGTGATGTGCCCGTATTCAGCCGCGCATCATTAGCCTTGTCAGCGCGGAACTCCGCGACTTCACGTGCCCGCTTTTCGTCTTTCGCGACGATAAAGGAGTCGCCCGCATCCGGTGTACCGTTCAGGCCAAGCATCTCTACTGGTGTTGCAGGTCCGGCAGACTTCACTTTCTTACCGTTTTCATCGTTGATGGCACGAGCCCTGCCGAAGTACTGGCCAGCAACAACAATGTCGCCCTGCTTGAGCGTGCCGTTCTGAACCAGCAGCGTCGCGACGGAGCCGCGCCCCTTGTCCAGCTCAGACTCAATCACCACGCCCTGGGCAGGCCCATCTTCGACGGCCTTCAGTTCCAGCAGTTCAGCCTGCAGCAGCACCGCTTCAAGCAGTTCCTCGATGCCCTGGCCGGTCAGTGCACTGACATGAACAAACTGGGTGTCTCCACCCCAGTCTTCCGGAATTACATCCCGCGCCGCAAGTTCATTCTTGACGCGGTCCGGGTCTGCGCCCTCTTTGTCCATCTTGTTCACTGCGACCACAACCGGGACACCGGCACCCTTGGCATGCTGGACGGCTTCCTCGGTCTGGGGCATGACGCCGTCGTCGGCGGCCACGACCAGGATCACAATGTCTGTTGAATTCGCACCGCGGGCACGCATGGCAGTGAAGGCAGCGTGACCCGGCGTATCGATGAAACAGATTTCACCGTGGTCAGTGAGTACCCGATAAGCACCAATGTGCTGCGTAATACCACCCGCCTCGCCGGCTGCAACGCGGGAGTTGCGGATATAGTCGAGCAACGAAGTCTTACCATGGTCAACGTGTCCCATGACAGTGACAACCGGTGCACGCGGTGTCTCGTCGTTGTCGTAAACCAGCTCATCCTCGAGTGATTTCTCGACGGCATCGACATCGAGCGCCTTGACCTTGTGACCGAACTCCTCGACAACAAGCGTGGCTGTTTCCTGATCAATGGACTCATTAATGGTTTTCATTTCACCCAGTGACATCAGCGTCTTCATAACGTCAGTCGCTTTCACAGACATCTTCTGTGAGAGCTGCTGGATCGTGATAGATTCACCCAGTTCAACCTCGCGTTGAATTTCTTCCGTCGGCGCATTGAACTTGTGCTGCTTAGCCGGTTTTCCGGCGCTGCGCCGTGTTCTCGGCGAGGACAGACCCAGGGTCGCAGCTTCTTCGGGCTTCTCTGGTGCCAGCGGTTCTTCAGCGATATCGAGATCAACCTCCAACAGATCATCACCGATAAGCTCTTCGACGCGACGCTTGCGGTTACCGTGGGATTTCTTCTTCTGCTGCTTATCTTCTTCGTCAAGATCGCGTCGGTCGCGCTTGTCTTTGCGGGTCGACACTTTGTCTTCGAGCGACTCTTCCGTTTTGCCGGCCGCTTTGGCTGCCACCTCTGCTTCTGCCTTTGCAGCTTCTTCTTCAGCCTTGCGCTTGCGCTCTTCCTCTTCTTCTTTGGCGCGACGCTCTTTTTCCTCTTGCTCAGCGAGACGCTGGGCCGCCGCTTCCTGACGTTTGCGTTCCGCGTCTGCATCCGCTTCGGACACGACCGGACGACGAGCTACGGGCTCGGGCGCTTCAGCCGTGGCTGCTTCACCAGCTGCCTGCTCCGGCTCAACGGTGCCACGACGAACATAGGTTCGCTTTTTCCTGACTTCGACATTCACTGTACGACCGCGGCCAGCAGAGCCACCGGTTTTCAGTGTCGACAGGGTGCGGCGCTTCAATGTGATCTTTTTCGGCGCACCTTCTTCCTCGCCGTGGCTTCGCTTCAGGAAAGCCAGCAGAGATTCCTTGTCCGCCTCATTAATGACGTCATCGGCCGAGCGTTGAGGGAGGCCTGCTTCCTCAATCTGAAGCAACAGGCGATCGATCGGTGTGCCGATAGTGTCTGCCAGTTGTCCTACTGACTCTTCAGCCATACTAATTCCTCTATCCTATGCCTCTCCGGCGTCTGCAGTGGCTTCATCACCCTCTGCTTCTTCAAACCACGGCGCCCTGGCAGTCATGATCAACTCGCCGGCCCGTTCTTCAGTCATGTCTTCGACTTCCAGCAGATCATCAATCGCCTGTTCGGCCAGGTCTTCCATCGTGATGATGCCCATACCCGCCAGCTGGAACGCCAGCCTGCGATCCATACCGTCCATATTGAGCAGGTCTTCCGCGGGCTCTGCATTGCCGAGTTCTTCCTCGCTGGCAAGCTCGAGCGTGGTCAATGCGTTCTTGGCACGTGCTCTCAGCTCTTCGACAATATCTTCATCAAACCCTTCGATGGCGATCATCTCTTCGATCGGTACGTACGCCACTTCCTCGAGCGTGGTGAAACCTTCTTCAACGAGAACGATGGCCACATCTTCATCAACATCAAGCTGGGTCATGAAATTCTCGATGATGCTGCCGGCCTCTGCCTCGTGCTTCTCGGCGGCTTCCTCTTCAGTCATGATGTTGAGTTCCCAGCCAGTCAGTTCACTGGCGAGCCGCACATTCTGACCACCTCGCCCGATCGCCTGGGCCAGGTTGTCTTCTCCGACAGCAATATCCATGCTGCGGGTTTCTTCATCGACAACAATCGAGACGACTTCAGCGGGTGCCATGGCATTGATGGCCAGCTGAGCAACGTTGTCGTCCCAGGGCACGATATCAATTCGTTCGTTGCCAAGTTCGTTTGATACAGCCTGAACCCTGGAACCGCGCATACCGACACAGGCGCCGACAGGATCGATTCGTCCATCATTGGTTTTAACTGCGATCTTCGCTCTGGAGCCGGGGTCTCTGGCGCAACCCAGGATCTCGATCACACCATCAGCGATTTCCGGTACTTCGATCTTAAAGAGCTCGATCAACATGGCTGTCGATGTGCGGGTCAGCGCAAGTTGTGGTCCACGAGCTTCGGGCCGTACTTCTTCAAGCAGTGCCCGGAGACGGTCACCGATGCGGAATGTCTCACGGGGAATCCATTCTTCCCGGGGCAGTATCGCTTCAGCATTGTTACCGAGATCAACAATAACGGCCTCGCGGGTGACTTTTTTCACCTGGCCGTTAACCAGTTCCCCGACACGGCTGCGATAGGCATCGACCACCTGGGCCCGCTCGGCTTCACGTACTTTCTGCACAATGACCTGCTTGGCGGTTTGTGCTGCAATACGACCGAATTCAACTGATTCGACCTGTTCTTCTACGACATCGCCAATTTCAAGTGCGGTGTCACGCTCTTTCGCTTCGGACAGGTACAGAACCGTACCAGGAAACTCGACATCCAGGTCATCATCAGCAACAACGTTCCACACCCGGAAGGTTTCGTAGTCACCGGACTCTTTATCGATGGCAACACGAAGATCGACTTCTTCGTCGTAGCGCTTCTTCGCCGCAGTCGCGAGCGCAAGTTCCAGCGCCTCGAAAATGATGTCCTCAGAGACACCCTTCTCGTTGGAAACCGACTCCACAACCAACAATATTTCTTTGCTCATCGCTCTAGCCTCTCGTGTTCCTAAATCTCAGGAACCACATTTGCTCTCTCAATTACTTCAAAGGGAAAGAGAATTTCATCATCACCATTGCCGACAATGATCTCGTCGCCCTCAACACCTCTCAGCTGGCCGCGATACTTTCGCTTGCCTTCAAAAGCCCGCTTCAGTTTCAGCTTGACCTCAGCCCCGGCAAATGCCGAAAACTGTTCAAGACTGAAGAGTCGCCTGTCCAGCCCCGGTGAAGACACTTCGAGCGTGTATTCACCTTTCACCGGGTCTTCGACATCCAGCAGGCTGCTGACCTGTCGGGAGACCCTGGCACAATCTTCAATATCGATCCCGTTCGGGGAGTCGATATAAATCTTCAAGGTTGAAAACCTGCCCATGGACAGATTCTCGATGCCCCAGAGCTCGCAACCGAGCCCCTCGACGACAGGCTTGATCAGATCAGTCAGCGAATCGCTCATCTGGCTGCACTCTCCTGTCATGATCCACAAAAGCGGATCGCACAAACAAAAAATGGGCTGAGCGCCCATTTGTATTTCCGATGGGCCTGTCGCCCCACTCAGTTCTTCGGTGTCTGACGCCGAAGTTAATAAAAAGCCCCTTAAAAGGGGCTTTTCCAAAACGTGGTAGCGGGGGCAGGATTTGAACCTACGACCTACGGGTTATGAGCCCGTCGAGCTACCAGACTGCTCCACCCCGCAACAACAAGGGGGCGAATTATAGGGGTGTGTTACTGATGGGTCAACTACAGCATGAAATTACTTTTTGATGTGTTTGTAACTTGCTGATTTGAGGAAAATTCTTTTGGGTGGGGATGGAATGAATGAGAGGAGGACGGCTGCTTTGCAGCCGAATGCTAACGCGACTTCGCCCGATGCGTCGGACCGTCGCTGCAGTCGCTGCCGCAAACAAAAACGGCCGCAATGCGGCCGATTTTGTTTTGGTGCCGAAGAGAGGACTTGAACCTCCACGGGATTTCTCCCACTACCCCCTCAAGATAGCGTGTCTACCAATTCCACCACTTCGGCGTAAAACAAGAATTAACCTTCCGGTATCTCCGAATCTGAACTATCTTCGAATGTCGGCAACTCACCCGACTCTTCCTGGACTGCCGGCAATTCTTCGACCTGCTCAACGACCGGTATACCCAGGTCCCTGGCAGCGACTGATTTCTCCTTGGCAAAAAATGCCAGACCAAAACTGGTCAGGAAAAACGCAATGACAATGCCCGTGGTCAGGCGGGTCAGAAAGTTACCGGCGCCACCGCTGCCGAAAACTGTCGTGCTGGCACCTGAGCCAAAACCGGAGCCCATATCAGCACCTTTACCGTGCTGAATCAATACCAGGCCGATAATCGCCAGTGCGGCAAGCACGTGCAGGACCAGGACCAGGGTTTCAATATTTTCCATGTTCGACTTTACACTGATGCATCTGCAAACCGGCAGATGTCTATAAAACTTTTACTTTTAAGTGACGCGCCTCCTACGAGGGCACCATCTACGTTTTCCATCGCAAACAACGCTTGTGCATTGTCGCCATTAACACTGCCACCATAGAGCAGTCGTGTCGCCTCACCGATGGCCGGATCTAACGAGACCAGGCTGTCGCGGAGCGCACTGTGCACTTCTTCCGCCTGCTCCGGTGTTGCGCTCAGTCCGGTGCCAATCGCCCAGACAGGCTCGTAAGCCACCATGCCGCCACCGATGCCATCCATACCGACCCGCTCGACCACGGCCCGCAACTGTCGGGTGACGACGTCAAGCGTATGATCCGCCTCGCGTTCGGCGAGTGTTTCACCAACACACAGGATCGGCATCAGGCCAACATCCAGACACTGGGCATACTTTTCTGCCACCGTGTCGTCATCTTCACCGAAGAGCGTTCTTCGTTCGGAGTGACCCACCAGCGCATGGGTGCAACCAATATCGCGCACCATCCCTGCTGACACTGCACCGGTGTATGCACCGACAGCGCGACTGTCGACATCCTGTGCACCTGTTGCAACGACCGTTCCTGCCAGTCGGGTGACAACCTCGCTCAGATAAACATGCGTCGGAAAAACAAGCACTTCGCAGTGATCGCACTTCGCCGTTTCAAGCGCTTCAAGCATCTCATCCAAAAGGCTGGTGATGCTGGCTCGATCGCCGTTCATCTTCCAGTTTCCCGCAACCAGAGGCTTCCTCATCGGCTCCTCCTCACCCGTTTTTCAGGGTCCTGCGGCAAAAGGCGGCAAATCTTAACGACTTTGCCTGCAAGATTCAAACGGCCTGGCATCCTTATCCGAGCTCCTTTGCGACGACTTCTGCGAGATCACGCGTAAGATCGAGGACCTTGTCCTGATCGGGACCCTCAACCATCACCCGCACGACCGGCTCGGTGCCCGAGGGTCTCAGCAACACCCTGCCCCTGCCTCCCAGCTGGCGCTCCGTATCGGCGACAGCAGCGGCGAGCGGGGTGCCGGGCTGCAGATCGACCTTGCCACGGCAGGCAACATTAATCATGTGCTGGGGATACTTCTTCATGCCGGACTTCAATTCATGCAGTGACTTGCCGGAACGACGCACGGCGGCCAGCACCTGCAGGGCCGAGATAATGCCATCGCCCGTTGAAGTCACATCAAGACACAGGATATGGCCGGAGCTTTCGCCGCCGAGCTGCCAGCCCCTGGCGGTCAGCTCGGCCAGCACGTAACGATCTCCAACCCTGGCGCGGGTGAACGGCACACAATCGGCGACCAGTGCCTCTTCGAGCCCGAAATTACTCATCTGGGTCCCCACCACACCACCGTGCAGCCGGTCCCTCTGTTTCCTGTCATCTGCAATCACAAACAGCAGCTCATCGCCGTCAACCACCACACCTTCGTGATCCACCATAATGACCCGGTCGCCGTCGCCGTCGAGGGCGATGCCAAGATCAGCGGATGACTCAACGACCCGGGCCCTGATCGCGCCGGGATGTGTCGAGCCAACTTCAGCATTAATGTTGAACCCATCAGGCTGGGTACCGAGCGTAATGACTTCAGCCCCCAGCTCTGACAGGACGCTGGGGGCAATGTGATACGTCGCACCATGAGCACAGTCGACGACAATCTTCAGACCGCGCAGATTCAGGTCTGCGGGAAAACAGCTCTTGCAGAATTCAATGTAACGACCTGCGGCATCATCCACGCGGGAGACCTTACCGATCTGATCCGACGGGACCATCTCCATGTGATTATCGAGCTCGGTTTCAATGGCGAGCTCGACTTCATCATCCAGCTTGGCACCGTCGCTGGAGAAGAACTTGATACCATTGTCATGAAACGCGTTGTGGGAGGCACTGATGACAATCCCCGCGCTGGCATTGAAGGTGCGCGTCAGGTATGCGATCGCCGGTGTTGGCATCGGCCCGAGCAGCAGCACATCGATACCGGCGGAGACGAGGCCAGCCTCGAGGGCCGACTCAAACATGTAACCTGAGACGCGGGTATCCTTGCCAATAATGATGCGGCCGCGACCTTCCCGCGCAAAAACCCTGCCTGCTGCCCAGCCAAGACGGAGCATGAACTCGGCCGTAATGGGATGCTCACCGACCCTGCCTCGAATGCCGTCTGTGCCGAAATACTTCCTGGCCATCTGTCTACCGCCCGTTTTTCTACCGCTGAATCACTCGGGAATGGATTCATCCCTGATCGCCGCACGGATGCGCAACGCGTGTACTGTTGCTGCCACATCGTGGACCCGCAGCATGCTGGCCCCTTCTTCCACCGCCAGTAGCGCGCCGGCAATACTGCCGATCAGCCGATCAGGAACGATTTTGCCAATGGTACTCTTTCTCGAAAGCCCAACCAACAAAGGCCGCTCAAGATCAGCAAAGGCTTTCAGGCGGTTGATCAACTGCACATTGTGCAGGGGCGTTTTACCGAAGCCAAAGCCGATATCGAGAATCAACCGTGATCGCGGTATACCTGCGGACTCGCAGGCAGCGATGCGCTCAAGGAAAAACGCTCTGATCTCCGCGATAAGGTCATCGTAGTGCGGGTTTTGCTGCATCGTGCGCGGCTCCCCCTGCATATGCATCAGGCAGACAGGTAATCCTGAGGCAGCAGCAGCGGCAAGCGCCCCGGGATTCCGCAGGGCATAGACGTCGTTGATCAGATCAGCACCGGCTGCAGCAGCCGCCTTGATGACAGCGGCTTTGCTCGTGTCGATAGAAATGGGGACGTCTGAGACTTGTCGCAGCGCCTCGATCACCGGCAGGACTCTCGCGAGTTCTTCCTCCGTGCTGACAGACGCGGCGCCCGGACGTGTGGACTCGCCACCGACATCGATGATGTCAGCACCCTCCCTGATCATCTCAAGTGCACGGGCGACTGCCGCATCGGTGGAATAGAACTTACCACCGTCAGAAAAGGAATCCGGGGTGACATTGAGAATGGCCATGACGACGGGGCGACCGGCATCCAGCAGCCCCGCGAATCGTGTCATAAGAACGGCTTAGTGATCGTGGGCGGGGTCGCCAAACTCACCTGGCTCGGCCGGGCCGGAGCCTTTCTCAGAGCCGTCTACAGCGGGCGGCGTCCCCGGGTCGGAATCATTCCAGCTCGACGGAGGACTGGGCTTCTTGCCAGCCATGATGTCATCGATCTGCTGCCGGTCGATAGTTTCATACTCAAGCAGCGCCTCGGCCATCATATCGAGCTTGTCGCGATTCTCTTCGAGCACTCGCCGTGCCGTGGAATAACAGTCATCAATAATGGCGCGAATTTCATCGTCAATCTGCTTTGCAGTTTCATCAGACACATGGGACTGCGGTGTACCGGCAGACATGCCGAGGAACACTTCCTCGTTTTCCTGGTCGTACATCAGTGGCCCCATCTGTTCTGACAGTCCCCACTTGGTGACCATGGCGCGCGCCATCTTGGTCGCCCGCTCGATATCATTGGACGCACCCGTCGTGATGCCATCAGGGCCGAGCGTCATCTCTTCGGCGATGCGGCCGCCAAACAGTGAGCAGATCTGGCTGTGGATCGAGCGCTTGCTCATAGAGTACCGGTCTTCTTCCGGCAGGAACATGGTGACGCCGAGCGCCCGACCACGCGGGATGATCGATACCTTGTAGCTCGGATCATGCTCGGGGACCAGGTAACCAACGATACAGTGACCGGCCTCGTGGTAAGCGGTGTTCTTTTTCTCTTTCTCTGACATGACCATGGATTTGCGTTCCGCCCCCATCATGATCTTGTCTTTTGCCTGTTCAAACTGGGTCATAGAGACCGTGCGCTTGTCCTGGCGTGCCGCAAACAATGCTGCTTCATTCACCAGGTTAGCCAGGTCAGCACCGGAGAAGCCGGGCGTGCCGCGCGCAATCACGCCTGCATCAACGTCAGATGCAAGCGGCACCTTGCGCATGTGTACCTTCAGGATCTGTTCCCGGCCGCGAATGTCGGGCAGCGGTACAACCACCTGGCGGTCGAAACGACCAGGACGCAGCAGGGCCGGGTCAAGGACGTCCGGACGGTTCGTGGAGGCGATCACAATAATGCCTTCGTTACCGTCGAAACCATCCATCTCTACCAACAGCTGGTTCAGGGTCTGCTCTCTTTCATCATGTCCGCCGCCGAGACCGGCACCACGATGTCGGCCCACCGCGTCAATCTCGTCGATGAAAATGATGCAGGGCGTCTGCTTCTTCGCCTGGTCAAACATATCCCGGACACGGGACGCACCAACGCCGACAAACATCTCGACGAAGTCGGAGCCGGAGATACTAAAGAACGGCACCTTGGCCTCGCCCGCGATCGCCTTGGCGAGCAGTGTTTTACCGGTACCGGGCTGGCCGACCATGAGAATACCGCGCGGAATTCTGCCACCGAGTTTCTGGAACTTGCTCGGATCCTGGAGGAAGTCGACCAGTTCCTGGACATCTTCCTTGGCTTCATCAACACCGGCGACATCGGCAAACGTGGTTTTAATCTGGTCTTCACCGAGCAGCTTCGCCTTGCTCTTGCCGAAGGTCAGCGGGCCGCCGGCCACCAGAGCCGCCCTGCATCTGTCGCATGAAAAACATGAACACGGCGATGATGACAAGAATCGGGAAGCTGGCCACGAGAAGCTGGGTCCAG
>Ga0075475_10000601_pt1 | contig 17002 bp, 19 predicted proteins | sample DEB08_DNA_10_FD_76342 | JGI IMG/M metagenome (GOLD analysis project Ga0075475, IMG submission 76342) | Aqueous microbial communities from the Delaware River and Bay under freshwater to marine salinity gradient to study organic matter... | ecosystem: Environmental > Aquatic > Marine > Coastal ... | reverse complement strand
CATATATCCTGATTTTTTCCAATCTTGTAATCCTTTTTTCATTTGTTTAAGCCAAGATTTTAAATTAGAATCTTTATCAATAATAAAGTCGTATAATTCTTTATAAAACTCTAAATAAGATTTTCCTTGTTTTTCATAAAGGTATGTTGATATTATATTTGAAATACCAAACATATGAAACCCTAAAATAAATGCTGTAAAAACTGCAACATCTTCCATTTCTTTTTCAGAAATTGTATTTGTGCTTTTAATAACTTCTATGGACTCAGATATTTTATGTTGTTTATCATATTCAAAATTTTCATTTTGTACTCCATAAAAGAAATCATATCCTTTAAATGTCTTTAAATCATATTCTTGTATTTGTGTGACATACATAGGTGAGTTTATAAGTAATTGTAAGAAAAATACATCTAATGTTTCAATTTTATGTATTAAAATATCTTCTATAGTATTAAGCCATGTGTTTACAGTTTCACCTGGCATTCCTAAAATTAATTCTGTTAATGCTGGTACATTTTTATCTCTAGCAGATTGTATAATATCTTCTATAGAATTAATTTTCATATTTTTACGTTTAATATTTTCTAAAACTTCATCTGTTGTTGTTTGTAAACTTAGTGTTATTCCTGTTTGTATATTTACATCTATAAATCTTTTTACAATTTCCAATACTGTATCATTGCTATTCTTTGCATAACTAACACTTATACCTTTAGGATATCCTGATTCTTTATTTGTTTTTACAATCATATCAGTAATCATTAAATCTCTGTCTTTGAAGATCCCAAAATTACTAGACGTAAGAGCAAGATAAGGAAGTTTATTTTTTGCGACCCATTCAAGATCTGCAAGTATTCTTTCATCATACAATTTATACATTTTACTTGCTGTTGCACTACCCCAATCGCAAAATGTACAACTATAAGGACATCCTCTATCAGTTTCTAATGTTGGTACCCATTCTATATCTGGGTATTGGTGTAAGAGATCATCAAACAATCCTAGTGTATAAGGACTAGGTAAGTTTAAATCCTTTATCCTCTCGTACTCATATACTTGCTCTAAGGGCTTCTTTTCTAAATATGTATTCAGTATCTGTAATACTGCTAATTCTCCTTCTCCGATAACTATAGAATCTATATATGAATTATCTTTTAAAAAATTAGGATTTCTGTGTGGTAGCTCAGGGCCACCTAGGATTATTTTAATATTTGGATATGTTTCTTTTAGAATTTTACTTAGTGCGAGACAATAATTTTTATTCCAAATATATAAACTTATAAAAACTATGTGTGTATTTTTACATCTATCCACTACATCTTGTAATGTTTCACGCCTAAATACCCAATTATCTACTTGATAATTTTCTTGTATTTGAGGATGTTGTATTAGATAACTCCATAAAGCACCAACACTATACGGAAGATAATAACTGTTAAGATGTTTAGGACCAGTCTGAAAATTAGGTTGAACTAATGTTACATTGAACATTATTTTCCCTTAGAAAATCTTCTATCTTGATTATATGGTATATTATTTTCTAGAACATCCTTCCAAACTGCAATAGTTCTATCTAAACCTTTGCTTAATTCTACTTTAGGAACCCATCCTAGTCTGCTTGTAATTTTATAGTTAGTACTGTTTAATAAATAAATTTCACCTGGACGAGGAGGTTTTGTATTCCAATTTACATGGCCGTCCCAGCCTAGTTTATTTGCAATAAGTTTTACATAGTCTTTTATTTTAATTGCATTGTCAGGACCTATACAAAATATTTCTCCAGCACATTCATCTGGATGTGTGATAACTGTTTCCCATGCATCTAATAAATCATCTATATAGATAAAGTTTCTGTATGGTTCTCCATATCCTAAATTTATCTCTTTAGGATTTTTAAGCATTTGAGTAATTATTTGTTCAGTAACAAAGAAATCATTATCCTTTCTGCCGTATGCATTGGTTTGCCTTATAGCAGTAAAAGGTAGTCCATAACTTCTGTGGGCATATTCTAAATACTTTTCACAGCCATATTTTGCAACGGCATAGGGGGCATTTGGATTAGGTGGTGTCGCTTCGTTAAATGCAATAATACCTTCCTCTTTGCCATCTCTAATTAAATCACTAATAGGTTGCCAGCCATATACTTCCATTGTACTTGCAAACACAAAGTTTTTTAAATTAGGTAATGTTGCGGCAATTTCAATGAGATTTACTGTGCCTACATAATTTACTTCACTAAAAGTAATTTGCTCATAAAAACTATCTTGTACTTCTGTTCTAGCCGCCAAATGTACAATTATTTCAGGGTCAAACTGTTTAATTTGAAATCCTACTTTAGCATGGTCTCTTAAATCTTCTTTCAAAAATTCTAGTTCATGTTTGTCTTTTAATCTTTGGACCATGTGTTGGCCTATAAAACCGTCTGCTCCTGTTATGAATATTCTCATGTGTGTTCCTGTATTTTTTTAAATTTGCTATCTATATTTATAAGATCATATGTAAACTTTTTCTCAAAAAGATAACTTTTAACAAAAGGCTTTTGATCATAGTCTTCTAAACAACTAATCTTTCCTGGATATTTTTTACATAGATCTATAATGTTTAAGTATCTATTTTGTATTTTTTTGGACATTTCTGTAAATTCTAACAGTGATATTTCTTTATCATAGGGTTCTCTATCTGAAGAATACTGCTTTGTTTTATTTGCAATTATAGTACTATAAATTTGTGATGTAATATCTTTTCTATAATGATATATAATTTTATCAGCACATTGTAAATATTTTTCTACTAATAATTCGTCTTTTGTTTGATTAGGTATAATTCTACATACACTATTATTTAATTTATTCCAGGTATTGAAAATATAATTGTTTTTTAATTTTGTATTAAGATTGCTTATATCTACATTAAAATTGTTTTCAAATCTTTTATCAAATACGTTTGTACTGTGATTTAGTATTTCGCCAAAAGAATATAATTTGTTTTCTTTTGCTAATTTTAAATTTAAAAAGGTGGAACCTGTCCTAGTAAGAGTTACAATTACAGTTTTATTAGAAGACACCTTTTTCTGCAAATCCTGTAACTTGTAATGTATATCTATTTTGATATCCTAAATTAGCGACATGATGCTCTGCATTAGGTTTTATTACTGTAAAATCACCTTTTTTATAATCTATCCAACATTCGTTTTCCATTTCAAAATAATGCCCCATTAATCTATCCTGTAAAAATAAATTTATTCTTACAGGCTCCAATCCTTTTACATTTAATTTTTCCTGTTTTACACGTTCTTTTATTTTAAAAAGTGTATCAGTATGAGGTGCTATAAATCTACCTGGCTTGATACAATTTACAGTTGCTACACTATATTTTAAGACATCATCAAATAGATGCTTTACCTGTTGTACCCAATAATCGCAATCGCCTTCAAATACTTGATGAACCCAGGGAGCATCATGAGGATAATCAGGAACTGCTACGCCAATTCTATCCCAAAAACCAGCACTATAAACTGTATTAGTATGTTCAGTAAATTTTATTCTATAAATCATTTCATCTGTTACAAATGAAATATCTTTATGTCCTTTAAACATTCTTAAGTACCGTTATTTGTGCTGAATAAAAAGGCTCCTCTCCCATATTACCTGCTATATGCCAATCATCTATACCAAACTTTACCCATTCTCCTGCTTTCCATTTAACAAAAGGTTGTTCGTGTACTTCATAATAGTGTCCACGTTTCCAGTCTTCTAAAAATATTAAGTAACGATAACTTTCACCTTCGCCATGCTCTTGTTTTAATTTAAAATGTTTATCAACATGATGTGGAATTGTTTGTCCAGGTTCTATATTAATAACACTAACAACATGATGGTCAAAGTCTTGTGGTATTTTTTTGGCTAAGTCATGCACCCATTGTGGTGAGGTTTCAAACATCTGCCATATACTGCTATTATGTTTTGTATAATATTTTTCTACAGCAGGTGTTTGTTGATAACATTGGAAGTAATCTTCAAAGTTCAATTGACTCATCTGATTATGTGTGATACCGAAATTATCTATTTTACCATATTTAATCACAATAACTCTCTAAAGTTCCTCTACGTCTAAGATCTAAAGTAGCACAATGTATACCGCCAGAGAGCGTCATAGAGTGACGGAACTGTACAGGTACACTATCTATACCGTACTTGTCAAGTTCCCTCATCAGAGGCTCTTGTGCTGAGTCTAATACTACTGTATTCTCATCTACACTTAATAAGTTCATACCAATGTATGGTGAACAGGGTGGCATGTAACCTTCATCTGCTAATTTACTTCCTTGTACAACACAGTCATCAAACCAAATCTTATCCCACTTTGCAAACATTTCAGGGCAGTTATCTGGTGTTACTCTTGAACTGTTCATTAGAACTAGTCCAGGTCTTAGTGGAACAATAGTGCTATCAAAATGTGCAAAACTATAGAGTTCACTATAATGCATTTTGTAACCCATTGGCTCTAATAATCTTTTTAGCCATTTATAACCTTTCATGTTTCCTGAGTTACTGACTTGATATAATAAGTCTCTACCAACTCTAACAATATTAGGTGCATCAAAACATATCTCATGATTCAATAATGTTGGTTTGTTTTCAATGTCTTCAAAAGTGTACATGTCGTCATGTAGTTTTGGCTTAGGTGCAGAAAACCATAATGCACCATCTTCAAATGCTTCGTACATTATGTCTTCATATAATCTTGTTTCAAAATATCTTGCTCTTACAGGAGTAGGTGTTTCAATAAGCATATCACCTAATGGCAGTATCAAGTCTCTGGGACACCAACTGTACCAGCCTTTTGTGTTCCATCCTTGACCTATATCGTAATTCTTTTTGTCCCAATCTATAATTTTAGGACGGTGTACAATAACACCTAAATCTTCTAATGCTTTTGCAAGTCCGTCTGCATCTTCATTGGCTTCATCAATTACCCATTGTGGGTAAGTGCCTTCTAATTTTTCTACGTCTTCTTTTGGGAAATTTGCATAACTGAAACTTCTTGCTGAAATATCAGTTGCTATTCTGCTGTGGTGGGCATGTCCAACGATGATCTCTTCCAATGGGTCCCAATCGTTGTGTGAATTAACTATCATTTGTGTGTCTCCTAAGTATAGTTATAATATGCTACTATTTATTTAACAATCACCTAACCAGTCTGAAATACAGACTCTATAGTTACCAGTTACGCCTCTGTTAAATTCTGAATGCCTGATATCATCTCCTAATCCAAATATCATTGTATCAGTCCAAACTAAATCTTCGTTTTGACAAATTGTTTCATATAAGTCTCTGTATTTTTCCCAATTATAATCAGGAGAAAAGTTACGCATATATTCTACACCTAATGCCATACTATAATTATTTTGCATTTTTACTTCATTGAGCATACTAACACCATCATCTACATAATCTTTTGTAAATCGTACGCCTACTCTGTGATTTTCCAGAGTGAAAAATGGCTTACTTAAACTACATGTAACTTCTTTAATAGCAGGAAAATCATTTAAATCTATATGTACATGTTTTGCTATTCCCCAATATGCTAAATCCAAACATACAGGTATGTCCATAACATTACAGACTTGCATTATGTGTTCAAAGTCAGGATGTATGCAACCAAAGTCGCTGAAAGGCGCACTGATTAATAATGCATGTAGACCTGGACCTTGTAATATACTTTCCAAATGATGTGGGGAATGTAAGTTTTGAAATTGTACATGTTTACCTAGACAGGCATGATATTGAAAATCTCCATTTAAAACAATTATTTCTCTATCCTTACTATGTCTTAAAATAAACTGATCAAACGTTTGACTAGTCCCTTGAGTATAATCTACATGAGTAAATTTTTCTAAACCTCTTAAAGATTTGGTATTTGAATAGTTTATCCATTCTCTCCAGACTTTTTCATATTCCAAAAGTGTTACATTCTTCAAATCATTACTATCTAAGTGCCAATGAAAATCCTGTATCTCTTTATTCCTAACCGGTCTTGCTCCTCTAACTGCAGGCATCGTTCAACTCCTTAAAAAAGTTTTCATTACTTTTTCTTCTAAATTTTCCTTCAACTAAATGGTTATAATTGAAATTAACACTCTCTTTTGTTTGTTCTAATAGTTCTTGATACTTTGCAGGACTTAGATTTCTTATATATTCAAATACCGTAAAGAAACCTTTTACTCTTTCATATAATGTATCTGCTTCATTAAAATTTACAGGCCAGCAGTCATCATATGTTTTAAAATCTATATTTTTTAATTCCTCATATATACCTTTACATCCAAAAGTTATATAAGGTTTTTTAAATACCATTGGTATAAATTGCTTTTCATCTACATATCCATATCCATATGGTTCTCCGCCAGGGGAAATTACTATATCACAATCTTCATATAACCAATGGCCTGGTATACCTCTATCATCTATATTTTTCATATCTATTATATGAGGACGACTCATAAGATTATTCATCATTTGTTTTATAAAACTGTCTTCTAATTTTTCTTTGTGTAATAATTGATTTAAACTTGTTGATATTAATTCTATATGATATGGGTATTCATCTTTTGTATTTTGATTATTTGCAATTTTCATAAGATCAGTTGGTCTTAAACTATAAAATCTTCCGTATGTAATATCTTCTAAACCTATTGCACTATTTTCTAACATTGTAGAAAACAATAGTCTATGAGCTCTGCAATTTCTTAATGTACAAACAAATTTATTAGGCACAATATTATATAGTGACTTTTCTCTATTACTCATTGATCTATCTATTTCCATATGTACATTATTAAACTCTTCGTTCTCAGATAAAAATGTCATATAATGAACTCTATCAAAATACCAAAGTTTATGTATTTTATGCACGTTAGGTACTCTACTTGTATGTGTTGTGAAGTGCCCAAAATAATCTTCTGTTTCCCCTGAACCACTTAGAACAATATTAATATGAGGATTACTTGCCCCAAGTTCTGCAAAATATATATTTGCATCATAGAAATATGGCTCAGTGCTAGAATAAAATAAAAATGTTAAATTAGGTAAATTTAAAGAAAGTATTTGTTGTACAATTTTATCTATTTCAATACCAAAATGTGATAACTCATAATACTTACGATTTTCTATAGTAATAGGAAAACTTTGTGTATCTATAGGCACAAGAGTTATTTCGTCTTTATTACATTTACTTACGTCACCATTATTAATAATATTAATATCAAATAACTCGTCAAACGGATTAAAGTTTTGTTCTAACTCTATTTGTGTTAAAACATGTAATGGTAAAGGCTCACGACCAGTCCAGCCTAATGACTTGTGCTGTTCTAGTGCTTCTTTACTAAATTGAAACCCGTCTTCTAAATAAAATATATTAATATTTTTCATAATTTTTCCTGGCGGAGAGTGAGGGATTCGAACCCTCGAACCAGTTACCCGGTTAACACCTTAGCAGGGTGCCGCTTTCGACCACTCAGCCAACTCTCCAGTTTAAATATTTATCGGAGTTATATACATACATAATTTTTTTACGATAAATATTAAAATGGCATACCTTACAGATACAATTAAAAGAGTTCATGTAGAATTAACTGATAAATGTAATGCTCAATGTCCTGGTTGTGTGAGAACACATGCGGGAGGAGTAATGAATCCAATTATTAAAAACCAACAACTGGGTTTAGATTTTTTTAAAAATAAATTAGGTAACGATTTTTGTTCTAATATCGTCCATTGGGATTTCTGTGGAACCAAAGGAGATGCTGTAAGTAATTCTGAACTATTAGATATTTTAGAGTTTTTATTAATTTGTAATGAAAACACAATTATACGATTGCACACTAACGGGGGCCTACGAAATACAGAATGGTTTGAAAAATTAGGCAATTTATTTAAAGAAAGAAAATGCACTTGTATTTTTGCTGTAGATGGTTTAGAAGACACAAATCATATCTACAGGAAAAATGTAAAATGGAAAAAAGTCTGGGAAAATATGTTAGCATATAATAAAACAGGAGCGAAAACAAATGCAAATTTTTTAAAATTTAGACACAATGAACACCAGATAGAAGAACTACAGATGCTTTGTAAAAGACATAGAATAAAATTACATGTTAAAACACCATATGGATTTAATGAAACTGATAAAACTATAGAAACGATGCCGGTGCATAATGTTGACGGTACATTTGCATATTCAATTTTTCCTAATACAGAATATACAAATGGTCGAAAAATAAAAGATCCTAAAATTATTCCTAATAAAAATTACAAACCGGGCAAATATAATATTAAAGATTTTATACAAGAATTAGAAAATGTATCTAGAATAAATTGTAAAATAAGTGAAGGTACTACTGCAAATTTATATATAGACAGTGACGGTGCTTTACTTCCTTGTTGTTATATTGCTAGTTCTTTAAATATGGGAGATGAGCAAATGACATCTTTAATAGGCAATCGTCAAAATTTAATACCCAGTGAAAGTAATTCAGTACAAAATATTTTAGAAAGTCATTTCTTAAGTAGTACATTAGAAAAAGGTATAAAAGGAAACTTAGAAACTAAAGAAAAATACTGCATTACATGTGTCAAAGCATGTGAAATAAATACAGGATTTACAAAACGATAAATAGTAGTATGCCTAAATTAAGTTTATGGAACCCAGTCAAAACAAATGACTACAATTTCACTGATAGAATTGTCGGAGAGCACCTTTATGCCGGTGGTACCGGTGTACATATACACAAATACTTAGGGGTACATACAACTCCAGACGAAGGAGACCCTACAAGACCTAGTAGTGCGGCAAATGATACAGAGGTTTTTATACAAGACTTACTATTTTTAGAAAATAGAGATAGAAAATATGATAAAGATATTTACGAACTACGTGGTCAATATAATATAGGCGATAATGATGCCTTTGACCTAACACAATTTGGTATGTTTTTAGCCAACGATACGTTGTTTATGAATTTCCATATAGAAAGCATGGTAGAAGCAGTTGGCAGAAAATTAATGGCAGGTGATGTATTAGAATTACCTCATTTAAGAGACGACTTGTTACTAGGTAGTGATGAAGCAATAAACAGATATTATGTAGTTACTGATGCTAGTAGACCTGCAGAAGGGTATGACCCACGTTGGTGGCCACATCTTTGGAGAGTAAAATTAGGTCCTATAACAGATTCACAAGAGTACAGAGATATACTTGGTACTGGTGAAGAGGAAGAAGATTTAAGAAATCTAATTAGTACATACGCAAATGATATTAATATAAATGATAAACTTTTAGAACAAGCAGAAAAAGATGTACCTTTTGATCCACAATATAGAAATACAACACATTTATATTTTGATGAAACAGTTCCTGACAAACCAAGTATAGACTTTGGGGGAGCAGATGGCACACCTGTAAACGGATTAAGTTTAGTTGGCAGTGGAGCAACGTTCCCAATAAGTGGAACGACTGACGGTGATTACTTCTTGAGGACAGACTTTAGTCCTAATAGACTATTTAAAAAATCTGGTACACGTTGGTTAAATGTTGGTACAGACGGCAGAAAAGCCTGGTCGGCGGCAAATAGAATACTTGCTACATTTATTAATAACGATAATATTACAAATGAAAGTGACGGCACTAAAGCAAATGAAAAAACAAATTTAAGTAAGGTTATTAAGCCTAGGACAGATAACTAATGGCGGGTAAAAATTTAGATTACTGGTACGACGAACAGATAAAACGTTATCTACTTCAAGTTATTAGAATATTTTCTAACTTCAAAGTAAGAGAATATACACAAGATGGAGTAAAGTATAATCGTGTTCCAGCAAGATATGGTGATGCTAGTAGAATGGTAGCAAATATATTGCGTAATAATTCAGAAAATGTTATTAATAGTGCTCCTTTTATTAGTGTTACAATACAAAGTATACAACCAGCAAGAGATAGAATAGCAGAACCTTTTTTTGTGGATACAAATCAAATAGCAGAAAGAGAATTTAATAAAGAAACAGGAACATACTCTTCTGAACAAGGAAACTTATACTCAACACAAAGATATATGCCTGTTCCATATAATTTAACAGTTAATGTTGATATTTGGACTACTAATACTGATACTAAATTACAAGTATTAGAACAAATATTTGTTTTATTTAATCCAAGCATACAGTTACAGTCTAATAGTAACCCTTTAGATTGGACCAGTGTATTTGAAGTTGAACTTACAGATATTGCTTGGAGTAGTAGAGGTATCCCAGCAGGTGTAGATGAAAATTTAGATATATCAACTTTAACATTTGCGTTACCTATTTGGATAAGTCCTCCAGCAAAAGTAAAAAGACAAACTATTATACAAGAAATTATAAATAATGTTCATTCAATATCAGATATTTCTGAACTAGGGTATAGCCAAGATTATGCAGATTTCTTTGGTTCAATAGAAGATACATTTGAAATTGTTACAACACCAGGAGATTATAAAGTTCAAGTTATAGGTTCTTCTGCTACACTAGTAGAACAAGATGGTACCGAAGTAAAATGGTCCAGTATAATAGAACAACTTGGAGAAATAAGATCAACAAGTTTACTTAAATTAAATATTAGCGGAGACTCAAATAATTTATTAAACTTGGTATATGGCACCGTAACTAAAAATCCAACAAGTGATACATCATTAATTTTTAATTTAGATACAGACACACTACCTACAAATACACTTTCTGCTGTGGATAAAATTATAGATCCTAGAGCGAATTACCCTGGAGACGGTACCCTAGCGGCCGCTACTAACGGGCAAAGATACTTAATTACAGAAGAAATTACAAAATCAGGATATACCAATTGGGACGTAGATGCCGGAGAAAACGATATTATACAATACAACGGTTCTGCTTGGACTGTAGTATTTGATGCTAGTGCCAGTGGTAGTGATATACATTATATAAACAATACGTTTACAACCAAACAATATAAATGGACAGGCAAAGCCTGGATAAGTAGTTATGAAGGAGAATACAATCCAGGATTTTGGAGACTTAGTTTATAATGAACACAACAGCGGCGGGGGTTTTATTCCTTGCCAAAGACACAGGAAGATGTATGTTGCAACTCAGAGAGGGCAACAAACGATTCAATCATACCTGGGGATTTTGGGGAGGTATAATTGAAAAAGGTGAAACTCCTTACGAATGTATACAACGAGAACTTGATGAAGAAATAGGATTCGTTCCAGAATTACAAAAATTAAATCCTTTAGACGTATACCAAAGTAAAGATAAAAACTTTTACTATTACAGTTTTGTATATATAGTAGATGAGGAATTTATGCCACCTAAATTAAATGGCGAAAGTGCCGGATATGCCTGGGTAAATATCGGACAATGGCCCAAACCCTTACACAACGGTGCTAAAGTTACATTGTCTTACAATAAAGGCACAGAAAAACTACACACTATATTAAAAATTCATTCTGAATAAATATATGTATGAGCAAAGGCGAAATAATCGATTTTGTTGTTTTGCGGATAACCACTGAACTAGACAAGTTCGAAAGAACAACTACAATTCCACATACATTTTTAGAAGGTACCATTGAATTACAGGAAATTCAAGATGTATATTATAGTAAGTTATCGGCAAAATATCAAAAAATATTTGATAGACTTTTAAAACAGTATCATCAGAATATTGGGGGGAATTTCGAATCACTTAAAAAGGCAATGAAGAATGATTATGCTAGATTTTTGAATCATAAGGCTACAGAACATGAAAGTTTTAAGTTTAAAGAAATAATGAATCTGTACAGACCAGGTATGAATCCTATAAGAGCGATATATTATCAGACTAGAGAAGTAATAAGAAGATTTAATCCGGAACATCCTTTCCATTATTGGTTAGTAGATTTAGTTACAGATTTAGAATATAACAATATAATACTTGATGCACTAGCAAAAGATGTGAGAAAATTAGAAAGTATAATTAAAAGATATTATTTTCCAATGTTAGAACACGGTGATGGTGTTCCTTTGGAACTATTCCATGCCAAACAACAACTAAAGGATTTTAGACATTACTATATGTTTTTTAGAGGATTAAAGAACTGGACCCCAGACGAATAATCAATAAATCTTTCTTACATCATAGCCAACAGGATTAACCACTTTAATTTCGTGTTTTACGCCTAATAAATCTGTAAAGATAATATGTTTGGTTGTTATTTTTTTAATTTTTTTAGCACGATATGTCTTAGGCGCATCTTTTTGTATTGTTGTTCCATCTGGTAATATTTTAAGATCACCAGGAAAGAAAACAGTGATTTCCCACTCTTCTCTTATAAGTGTACGCCACCAATGTTTTATCTTAGCCCATAGACTAACTTTAATTAAAACTTCTTCTTCTTTTTGCTGTATGTTATCCTGTGCCATATTATTATTTATCACTTGGTTGTTTTACGCATAACTCCGTCCCAATCGCCTTTAGGCATTGGTTGTTTAATACGTTCTGCATATAATTCTGTTAAAACAGGATTCCAATTATGTTGATTCATTATTTCTATTTGATGTGCAACTGTGCTCCATTCTCTGTTTTGATATGCATCTACCATTCTATTAATGACCCTTGCTTCTTTATGGTCTTTTAAAATAGTATAAATTGTGACCGGTGCAGTTTGTCCTTTTACAGCAATTTTATCTAACATAACTAAATTTTCAGGTAATTTTATTTGTTTTAGTGTATGCTCAGTAAACATAAAGAACACTCCATATTCTTTTGTTTGTGCTTCTAATCTAGCCGCTAAGTTTACACTATCGCCTAATACAGTATAATCGAATCGTTGATTACTTCCCATGTTACCTACAACTGCATCACCTGTGTTTATGCCTATACCAACACCTAATTCCATTAAGCCATCTGCTTTTAATTCTTTATTTAACTTTTCTAACTCTACTTCCATTTCCTGTGCTGTTTCAACCGCCAACTGAGCGTGGTTTTCTATATCAAGTGGTGCTCCCCAAATAGCCATTAGAGCATCACCTATATATTTGTCTATTGTTCCTTCTTTTTGCATAACAAGATCTGTCATAGGCGTCATATATCTGTTTATAAGTTTACCCAAACCTTGTGGATCAGTTTTAAACTGTTCTGAAATAGGGGTGAACCCTCTGATATCTGAAAACAAATAAGTCATTGTTTTTGTATCGCCACCTAATTTAAGCAAACTTGGATCTTTTTGTAATTTTTTAACCATTGCCGGAGCAAGGTAATGTTCGAATTGTTTCTTTATTTGCTCACGTAATTTAAACTGCTTGTAAAAGTTATTAAATGCGGCCTGTGTAAATATTAAAAATCCAGCAAGTACAGGAAATGTTGCATCTAATAATACCAAACTACTTGTATATTTGTGTATACTATAATATGCTATACCACCTAATACTGCTAAAGCCATAGGTGCTGTTAAAAGCAAAGGTAATCTATATACTGCTAAAGCAACAAGAACCATAGTCAGTAACCCTACTAGAAGCTCTATGATAGCACTCAATTGACTTCTTGTTATATTACTACCATCTATAAAGTTCTGTAGCATATGAGCTTGTATATGTTGAGGATATAAGTTTCCTCTAGGTGTAGGTACAGGATTTGCAATACCCTCTGCTGTAACACCTACTATTACAAACTTACCTGCTAAATCAGGTATGCTTTCTGCACCTTCATATTCTATTTCAGTAAATGTGTTATTAAAACGTATATATGCAGTTCCGTTTGGTTGTGTTACTATGGGGTCAAAGGGCGGAACTGCAACTTCCTGTATTCCTATCTCACTTGTTTTAATTATGTAACTGGGTTTACCTGTTTTTACTCTTAACATTTCCACAGCAAAAGAGGGATATATTTTATCTTCCACAGTTATGGCAAGTGGATATGTTCTTGTTTGATTATCTGGTTGTGGTGCAGAAGCATTAACACCTTTACCATTACTTGTAACTTCTAGCATTGGTACGTTAGTAATTAAATTTGGCCAGGTAAGTAAATAGTCTTTTGCAGGAACTGGACCTATCGTGCCTGTGCCTATATGTGGGCCTGTTGATTTTATACCTTTTACACTTGGTGTTTGGCTCAATACATTGTAGTTTACAGGATTCTTTCTGGCTCCAGGAACATTCATTACGTTTTGATTCATCATACTTGCAAAACTTTCATCTCCCTGAAATCTATCTTTTTCAGGAAACATAATTGTCCAACCCAAAACACCACCATTTTTCATAGCAACGTCTACTACCATTTGAGCATAGTATTGTCTAGGAAAAGGATATTGTCCGTATTTTGCTAAACTTTTTTCGCCAATATTAATTAGTACAACATCATCACTTTGTACTATTTCATCTAATTGTTGGTAACTGTCAAAAACTTGACCACGTAAACTTTGTAAAGGCGTAGGGTCTACTACCCTTAGTGCGAGTAATAGTACAATTGATACTGCTACTGCGTACCCGCTATATAACCATTTCATATCGATATTTATCGTATTTTATTGCATTCCTGTTTGGCTTTTTCAAGTAATCTAAAGTTATTTGCAACAACAATTGAATATAACATATTAGTATTATTTAATTCGTCTGGTGTTACCTGTGTCCAATAATCATCATATAATAATCCAGGAAGGATTAAAAAACTTTTGGTTGCTATAATTCTAAAATCGCTTGGACGTTCTGTGTATAGTGGATTGATTTCTTTTACACAATCATATTTTAATGCTCGTGATGTCGAGTAAGCATCTAATACTTGAAATGTCCAAAATGCTAGCCATTGTTTGTTAGTTGCACGTGGTACCATATCAAATACAGGATAGTTTTTGCTCTCTAGGTTTTTGCAAAGTTCAGGATTGTTATCACAAAAATATGGATCTAGTGGGGGATTATAAGTAAGGTCTAATACTCTACCTTCCGGTAAGTATGCTGGACTAATAACAATTTCCTCTGCTGTTAAAAACAGAGGAAATGCTAATGTTATGATTAAAAGTAATCTACTCACAGTCTTCAGGTTTCTTGGAGCAATATTCTTTAATTGCATCTTCTAAAAGTTTATCTTTCAATAACTCTTTTAGAACTTTATTTTGCAATATAAGTTCTTTAATATCCTCTTCAGTTACCTGCTCACTCTCTTTCGAGGGTGAGTCTATGCCTTTTTGTTTTTCGTTCTGTTTTAAAAACTTAAAAGGTTTAAAGAATGAGCTAGTTACTTTTTTGGCTCTTCTTTAGGTTCTTCTTGTAAAGCATCAGTTTGATTGTTGACTTCATCAGCAACAACTTGTACTAAACCAGCACCGGTATCAGCCGCAGTTTGGACTAATCCAACACCTACTTCTGCTGTAGTTTGAACTACACTACCGACATCATTTGCAACTGAACTAACAATACCACTTGCTGTACCTGTTACAGTATCAAGTGTGTCTGTTGCAAGTTTTTGTCCGCCATCGATTACTGTACCAACTGTAGCACAACCTTGAGCGAAAACAACAAAGAATATACCTAAGAACGCATTTTTAAATTTGTTCATATTTTTCTCCTTATATATAAGTGTTATAAAACCATCTGTTATTATAACATAATATATTTATCAACTATTTAGAATCCTAATCTATCGTTTGAAGCATTTCCAAACATACTATGCTCATCGTGTAACATTAACTGCCACGTTAATACATCTTTTGTGATTGGATTATCTGCTTCACTGATTTGTTTTATCAATCTCAATCTAGTGCCAACTTCTACTTCATATGTTATTTCACACCATAAAAATAACAGATAAAAAATTGCTGGAGGAACAACAATAAACATTAGAACATGTGGAAATAGCCAACCTAATGCTACTAGGTGAACTCCTAAGATAGCCATAGCATAGTTTCTCAAACTGTTTGTGTGCTTAGTAACGTGGCTCATAATCTCCAAACATGTCTTCATAATCGTTTACTAATACAAACGGTCTAATGTGCGGATCGTACCCTGTAGGTTCAAACAAATAGATAGGTGTATACGGCCAATCTATGCCTTCACGTTGTGCATAATTATATACCATATAATATGCTATGAATAACCACAACGAGGGCACAACTAATAAAAATAATACGAAAAAGTACATGGGAAATAATGCTATCAGTAATAATAAATGTCCGTATGCTATTGCACCAGCATACCATTTTAAACTGCTATTTACTTTGCTCAGCATTTTCTAGTTCTTGTTTAAGTATGAATCTAATATACTCATCTGCGTTAGTTAAATTATAATCTGTTACTATTGCAAATAACAAGGTCAAAAATACCAGTGTCATTATCACTGACAAATATAAGTTTATTCCGGCTGTTATTTTCAGCCACTTGATCATATGTTTCATAAGATTTTTATATTATAAAAGATTTTTTGTAATCTGTCAACCGACTAGTTACCTTGTGTTACTGATACTGAACAGCCGCCTATTGTTGCACAGGTTTGGCTGAGTGTATATGATTGTGCTGTGGTTCCTTGTTGAAGCATATATAAAGTAGTAGCATACGATCCACTTAGTGTGACTGTGGCATTATGTGTTGCACTTCCCTTTTGTGCCATATCAACATCATTGTAACTATTATAGATTGTTAAATTGAGTGTTTTGTTTTGGTTGCTTTCTTGTCTTGTGTACACATCATTGTAATTACCGTAGATGTTAGTAATGTTTGAATGTTCGTGTCCTGAGTTATTTGCACGTTGACTTCCTAAAAACTTATTGTTATCACCGTGAATATCTAATTGTGTAAAATGGCCGCCATATTCATAATCATCTATATCGTGTAAAGTTCCATCAGCATCAACTCTGTATCCTTGATAGAAGTCTACATCATTACTATTACCCTGTATATGAAATTCAAATCTATCACCCCCACAGGATGATCCTTGATTACACGTTTGTACAATATTGAGA
>Ga0075475_10000596_pt1 | contig 17037 bp, 20 predicted proteins | sample DEB08_DNA_10_FD_76342 | JGI IMG/M metagenome (GOLD analysis project Ga0075475, IMG submission 76342) | Aqueous microbial communities from the Delaware River and Bay under freshwater to marine salinity gradient to study organic matter... | ecosystem: Environmental > Aquatic > Marine > Coastal ... | reverse complement strand
ACGTTGTCGCAGTCGCTCCACCCGCCCTCGGCGCCGTACTCAGTGTTTTGCTTGTCAATCCCGGGGGCAAGCGTTAATTTAAAGAAGCTCATCTGGGTATTTTCCCGTCTTAATCATCATGGCCAAGCGCTGGCTTCTCTCGCCAACCTGCGTCGCCCACCTAGAATCAAGAAAATGAAGAGAGGCGGTGTCGTAGTCACCCTCTGCCATGCTTGCAAGGGCCTTTTCAAAGCCTTTTAGTCTGGGCATGCCGATATTAAAGCAGATGTCAATCAGAGCATCACGACGTACTTCGTCGAGATCAGAAAACCACGTAAAGGCACCACCAAGTTCTTTTACAACACGTGTAACATCATTGCTTAAAAGATAGTCTACTTCGTCTTCGGACAGGCCAATCCCGCCATTTGGGTCTATATTTCGGCCAACCCCGATAGTCCAATACCCGGCAGGGCATCTATAGGCCAAGTGGCGACCATTTGTTTTAACTTCACCTTCGTGAAGCCTAAGCATTTTAACTATCTTTTCCATCTGATTGGCTCTGGCTGGCTCCAAAATAGAACGATATAACGGCACTTACTAGCCCGCCGAGATACCCCAGCACTAGGTTAATAAGCTCCATAGAGTTTTGTTCCGGCGGCATTATTGTGATCATGCCAATGTAGGCACAGAAAAACAGCACCATCAAAAGGCCAATAGCCCTAGCTGTCCAATCACCTGCAAAATACTTACGGGCGTCCTGCTTGTCCTTGGTCTCGAGCTCGAACATGTCCACGCCAAGTTCTTTCATCTTAGCAGCATACTCAAGCTCAGCCTGTTTGATCTTGTACAGGTCTTCAGGCGTGGCTGTCTGCATCCGCTTCTCGATTGCGTCTGGTGTTGGGTCACACCCGAGTACACCAGCAATTACATTGCCCGCAGCAGAGCCTAGCGGTCCCCCAAGAGTCGCACCAAGGGTAGGGGCAATCCCGCCAATTATGTTTTTTAGTACACCGAATTTCATCGCGTTACCCAATCGCTAAGTAAATACAACAGGAGTGCCGTCTCAATCACCATACAAGCCGCTATAACCTGAACACTAAGGGCACTATCTAAAATAGATGTTTTTTCTTTTCGCATTAACCCAATGCCAATCCAATAAGGATAAGGACAAGGGCTATAGTGGCTATACCCGCCTGCGACTCAGTAAGCCCCATAACAAAGGACTTTACGTTTTTACCTATGATTTTTGGAATATCCACTTTACTCTCCAAACTTAACCCATATGCCCGCTGCTAAAGCAGTCAATATGGCAGTTGTTAAAATTCTAGTCATCGTCTGGCCCACAGTGCGTTTAGTGTCGCGCCATGCTTCCAGAAGACTTCGTAGTTCGCGCACGTCCTCCCCTGCATTATCGTCATGTAGGCCAATTTCACGCAGTGCTTTTCTAGCCCCCTGCTCAGCAGCTTCCTGCACAAGTATTTTGATCTCTGCGTCGCTTAGGGACATTGCCTTGCTCCTTACTACACTCGACTACTTACAAAACTAAAAAACCAGCTAATGGAGAAAACGCAGGCAGTAGCCAAAGAAACAATTATGGCGCCATCAATAACCATTCGTTTTCTGGCGGCTCTAGCTCTGGCCTCGTCCAGCCTGCGCTTTCGTATCTGTGTGCGCTTACGCATCATGTCGGTATAGAAATCCTGCCCCACCGTCCAACAGATCAGCTCGCGCAAGTCAGATTCCATTTGTTTTATCTTGTGCTCAGCCATCTGTAGTTCCAGTGCTTCGGCCTCTACACTCTTACCCCGGAACAGCTTGGAACCGTTCTGGTTTTCGATCTTCCTTGCATCGAGCTGATCTTTTTTATCGTAAAATGACGAAAAATACTCAACCATGTCACTCGCTTCGCGGCCCATTTCCATGGCCTTCTTGACCATGTTGTAAGACTTAGCGGCGGAACTAATAAGCGCTGTGACAGTGATTGGGTCCATTCACTACTTACTCCGGTGCTGGTTCAGATGCCCACGGCAAGCCCGGGTCTGTAATAGGATTAGCCTGTTCGTCAATTTCTTTCTGAATCTGCTCATTCACATGCTCTTCATAGGAGCCAACAACCACGGCTTGAATCCAGCCCAGAACAATCTCTTCAGTCAAATCCGCAAAAGGAATAAACGTCGAAGACTCTGGGTTGTATTGGAAGGGGGTTGCCCCAGCAAACATGCCGGTGTTGCCGTTTTCGTCAGTTCCGGTTTTCTCCCATAAAGTCTGGACTACAGTTTCGTCGTAGGTAGTACCTTCAATAGTCTCATTGCGGACCTTCATGTCGGTGACTTTCCAAGTGTATGTGACGGCCATCTTTATTCTTCCTCAGTCGATGCAAGCGACTCTTTCAGCATCTTAAAAAATGATTCCTTACCAACCTGTAGTTGTTGGAGTTGGAAGTTCATGTTGCCAATCTTCCTGTCCAAATCAAGACAGTGGTTAGTCAGAATAATCTGCTCTTCTGTGAAATCAGCTGTGTCGTGTTCAACGCCGTCTATCGTAATCATCTGAGATTTGTTGTCTTTACTCATTAGATTTCTCCTAGTTAAAAGTTACCACGGAACTCCCGAGGCTGTTACAGGGTTGATCTGCAAATCAATGTTAGCTTGCAGATTTGCTTCAGTAGCGTCTTTGTCTACTCCTTCGGTCCAGCACCAACCCAAAACTTCGGCTTCGGTTAAGTCGGCATAGGGAATATAACCTTCTGCTGAGGGGTCGGGGCTAAAACCACAAGTGCCGTAAGAAGAAGCATTGTAAGTTACAGCATCGTCTCCTTCGCCAGTTGTTTCTTCAGCGTTACAACGCCAGTGTGCGACAATAACAGCGCCGTCCATGTCAGAGGGCTGTAGGTCGTATTCAAGAGTTGAGATAGTCCAATTAAAAGTTGTCATGTGTTACTCCGGCTTAGTCGGCCACACCACGTTGTGTGGGAAGCCATCTTGTGCGGGAACATCCCGCAAAGCCTGTCGGTAGGTTGCTATCTCTGCTGGCATTGTCACATCGGATAACCCGTACCAATCTGTTTCTGCTAGTAAACGATCTCTTGTTGCCCTAACTTCCGTAGACATTATGGAGTCGTACTGCTGTTCTTCTTCGGCGGTCTTATTAACAACAGTCCAGCAAAGTTCCCATGAGTCCCCGTTCAGTGTCGGCTCGTTGTCCTGTATTGCTTTTTGGCTATCCTCGGAATATACGGGACTATCCAACACAACCACGGGGTAGACCCCGTAAGAAGCCAATAACTCATTGCTCATGCTTTTTGGAAAAGATACATTTGGATTATCTAACCGAAGCATGTCTGTTGTATAAGGGTATTGTTCTATTTGTCCGTCATCATCAATTTTAACGTACATGTCATTGCTCCGATTTTATAAAGTAGTAACACTCGTTGTTGCAGTTGTTAATGTTGATGAGGCATCAGTGCCTGTAGAAAAAGTCTGTGAAGCGGTATTACTTCCAAAAGTTGTCCCGCTAATTGATGACACTGAAGTTATGTCAGTAATAGATACTGTGGAACTGGTAGAGTAAGTAACCGTCCAGTTTCCATAGGTTCCACCAAGAGAACTGTAATCTGATGGCAGCTTCATAAACTCTCTTACAAACCCCAGAATATCTCTATCATACCTAGCATAAGAGATATATATGTCATCATTATCATCTATGGAAATTTCGCCTTCAAAAAGATTCAGAGCGCCAGAATAAGAGTGTGAAACTAATAGTTCGGATTGGAATGTTCCTGACGTATTAAACGTCGTTATCAAAATCCCAAAATCATTTGTCCCGGTCTTTAATTTGTTTACAGAATGTACATTGTCATTGCTATCTACAACTATAAAACCATCTTGCATTGCACTATCTAGACTTGTGTAGTCAAGTTCTTTAGACCACGTTAAAGAAGATAGAGATGAATTAAGTTTAGTTACACAAACCCTATCTATGTATATTGCGTCTCCGCTTTGATACCAAGAAAAGTAATAATTACCAGAACTATCTACAGGCAATATTCCCCTAGAAGCGCTTAGTATTTTGTAAGTCCTATCGTTATAGAACAGCTTATTTAAACTTAAAGCTCCAGTAGATTTGTTTATTTGAAATACGCCCGGAAGAGAACCAGTGCCTGACCCATAGAGTTGAGCATAGGTGACATAAGAACCATCTACCCTTGCCCCAGATATCTTAACTGCTGACCCGGGAACCTCAAGTACCCATGTAGGACTTCCACTAAAGCTAGATAAAGGTTCTGAGAAAGAAGCAGACATATCGCCTGCGCCGCCGGGGTATACACAATAAAAATTAGTCCCGTCTTGTAAAGATACTCCACTGTACTGTGTGCTCACCGGAAGCGTGTTTATGTTATATACTGCCTGTGTGGACCCCGAACTGTTTATCTTATATATGGCTGAGCCAGTAGCCCCGGTGTTAACATTTGAAGCGGGAAGATAGATGTTATCACTGCTATCAACGGTCAACCCACGCGTCCAATTTGTTTGCGAGCTTGTTGGATTAAAAAATAGTCCCCAATTTATTTCACCGTCCCCATCAATGCTTAATAGCGCATAATCCCCACTGGTATTCCATTGACTATTGAATAGAATAAAATCGCCATTGGACAGATGACCTTGAGACATACCTTGGGTGCTACCCGTACCGCCAGAATCTCCAAGAGTTGCTATGTAGTAACTACCGCCACCACCTGCATTACCCGCTGCCATAATTAGTTTTCTAGCTAGCATTATGCGTAACTCCCTGCGTAGGCACCGTAAAGGGTAGAACCGATTTTCCACAGCACGATGGTGTCATTTGCTGTCAGTGTGGGAGCGGTATTACCTGCTGAAGTAACCCACGTCATGGTGGGCCATGTCACGGTGTAAGTAGTGCCGCCACTTAACATCAAGGTCATGGATTGTCCCGAGTCAAAACCTGTGGCTGAAAATGTCTTATTTTGATTAAGCGTCTTTGTTTGAATAGAGCCGTTAGCTGGGTCCAAGTTATCTTCGGTAGACCCCAGTGCATAATATTCTTCTTTAACGCCGTCATTTAAAGTTACTGCGGACAAAACAGGACTGGTAGCAAAAACCAACGCTCCAGAACCAGTTTCGTCAGTTACAGCTGCTTTTAAATTAGAGCTAGACGGAGTTGCCAAGAAGGTAGCAACGCCAGAACCAAGACCACTGACGCCTGTGGAAATAGGCAGACCAGTAGCATTAGTCAAAGTCGCTGCGCTTGGAGTGCCGAGGTTTGGCGTAGTAAGAGTTGGGCTGGTAGCAAATACAGCCGAACCTGTTCCTGTTTCATCCGTAAGAGCAGCGCGTAAATTGGCCGAAGAAGGTGTGCCTAAGAAAGTAGCAATACCCGTAGCTAGGCCACTAACGCCCGTAGAAATAGGCAGACCAGTAGCATTGGTAAGAGTCGCTGCGCTCGGAGTGCCGAGGTTGGGTGTGGTAAGAGTTGGGCTAGAAGATAAAACAACCGAGCCTGTTCCTGTAGAAGTAGTGACCCCTGTACCGCCGTTATTAACAGGCAGCGTTCCTGTTACCTGAGCAGCTAAGTCCACTGAAGACACATCAATGGTAGTTCCAGTAATGGCCATTGTTGTACCAACAGTCAGGAATGCCATTGCACCAGCCGAATTGTCCCAGAACATTATTCGGTCGGCAGTCGGTGCGGTTAGTGAGGCTCCTGTGCCTCCGTTTGCTAAGGACAGATCAGTGCCAGACCAGTCAGCGTTATTAATGGCCAGTGTTCCACCAAGTGTAATATCTCCAGAAGATGTCACTGTACCTGTAAGGGTCAGCCCGTTTACTGAGCCCGCACCGCTGACAGAGGTAACTGTGCCTCCTGACGATGTCGCAGTTATAGTTGTTCCTGAGATTGTCAGACCACTGCCAGCCGTCAGCCAAGTAACCGCACCCGCTGAATCATCCCAGAACAGTATGCGGTCAGCATTTGGATCGGCAAGAGAGGCCCCAGTACCGCCATTGGCAAGGGCAAGATCGGCACCAGACCAATCAGAGTTGTTTATTGTTAGCGTTCCGCCTAGAGTCAAACTGCCTGCCGTGGTCACCGTGCCTGTCAAGGTCAGGCCATTTACTGTGCCCGTTCCCGCTACGCTAGTTACGGACCCGCCAGACTGAGTGTTTTCAAGGGAGGTGCCTGATATTTGAAGTCCAGAGCCTACTGTGAGCCACGCGGCAGTTCCTGCGGAATCGTCCCAGAAGAATATACGGTCTGCATTGGGGTCTGAAAGAGACGCCCCAGTACCACCATTAGCAAGAGAAAGATCAGCTCCAGACCAATCGGCGTTACTGATCGCCAATGTACCGCCAAGGGTTAGGTTTCCAGAACTTGTTACTGTGCCGCTAAGAGTAAGACCGTTTACTGTGCCAGTTCCCCCAACAGAGGTTACTGTTCCTCCAGCATCCGTAGTAGACAAAGTAGTCCCTGTGAGAGACAGTCCGCTACCAATATCTAGCCACGTAACCGCCCCAGCCGAGTCATCCCAGAACAAAATACGGTCGTCGTTAGGGTCAGAAAGTGACGCTGCTGTACCACCATTGGCAAGTGGAAGCTGGCCGGTTACGCCTGTAGAAAGAGGTAGTCCTGTGGCGTTAGTAAGAGTAGCTGCCGAAGGTGTACCTAAGTTTGGTGTGGTCAAAGTCGGGCTGCTTGCAAACACCAAAGCACCGGACCCTGTTTCTCCTGTAACCGCAGCAGCCAAATTGGCAGAGGACGGAGTGCCTAAGAAGGTAGCCACACCCGTGCCTAAGCCACTTACGCCAGTAGAAATAGGAAGTCCTGTGGCGTTTGTCAGCGTGCCACTGGCCGGAGTGCCAAGTACAGGGGCTGTCATTGTCGGAGAGGTCAGCACAGGGGTGTTTAGCGCCAAGTCCACAAGGGCGTCTGTAACAGCAGCGCTAGCCCCTGCACCATCGGTATACACCGCCTTCACTTGGCCGTTGGGTATAGTTACGGTTCCACCGCTTCCTTGGGCAATAGTGATGCTTTGGCTACCCGTGGTTGCATTCTCGATTATCCACACTTTACTAACAGTATTCGGCCCCAGTGTGGCCGTGCGTGTTGCAGTCAGGGTGCCTGTGAATTTCAGGTAAAGCGAACGCGTACCGTCCGCTGAGAAGTCCGGCATAGTAAAGGTTTCGTCAGCGTCGGTAGCAAAAGCCTTGGTGCCATAGCTAAAACCATCCGCAATCAGGGACAGGTTAGTATTGGTGCTGGTACCCCAAGTGCCACTCTCATCGCCTGTGGCAATTTCTTTTAGCCGGAGGTCATTGTTGTAAGTAGCCATAGCGTATTCTCACTTTAAAGAGAGGCGTCACCTGTTGCCGGGGGCACAGAGGTCGCATAAATTCGGGTGTGTTGCTTGAGGTTCAGCGCCTCGCCGCAGTCGGAACAAGTATCTGCATCCAGTTCCATTTCATCCAGATCATAGCCGCAGTGGGCGCACACGATTTCAATCTCGTGCTTGGGGTCTATTGCGTCACCAATCTGCACTGCTTCGTTAGTTTTTGTAACCATATCAATACCTTACGCTGCTATATCCTGCCAATTTGCGGTCTGTGAGTCATCAACCTCGGTCCAATCAGTCGACTCTGAGTCGTCCACTTCTACCCATCCGGCGGTCTGGGTATCGTCCACAACGGTCCAAGTTGTGGCCTGTGCGTCGTCTACGGGGTCCCAATTCGGGTTTTGGTCTGGAATTATCGGGCCCCAAACCAAGACTTGACTTATCTCTCCGGTTGATTTTACACCAATCGGGTAAACATTACAGGTCGCCGTTACTGTGACAGAACCTACGGCACCCGTGGCCTGTAGCCCAGATACTGGGACGTTAGCGTCCGCTTCTACTACTGCTGTACCAAGCTGTCCAGTGCCTGCTACCCCTATCGGGTAGACGTTGGCGTGGCCGATGATCGAGACGCTTCCAGTCTGGCCCGTGGCTGATACGCCTGTCGGGCTGACGTTGGCATCTGCGGCCACTGTGGCCGTTCCCAGAGCTGTAGTGCCAGCTACGCCTGTCACCTGTACATTGGCATCAGACGTAGTAGTTACCGTGCCTAGCTGCCCTGTGGCCGCTACCCCAGAGGGTTCTACCGTGGCCCCTGCTTCTACTATGGCCGTACCTAGCGCAGTGGTTCCTACTACACCAGTGACCTCGACAATCGCATGGCCGGTTACTTCTGCGGTGCCTAGCTGCCCTGTGGCTTGTACTCCTGCCGGACTTACGTCAGCATTGGCCTGTACCGTGACACTTCCGACTGCGCCAGTAGCAGCAAGTCCTGTAGCGTCTACGTCCGCGTCCGCTTTGGTAGTTACCGTGCCGAGTTCGGTGGTTCCAGCAACCCCTGTCGGGTAGACGTTGGATATACCTGTTACATCTACACTGCCGGTTTCCCCGGTGCCCTCAACACCCGTAACCTCGATGGCGAAGATAATCTTGACATCTACGGTGCCTATCTGACCGGTAGCAGAGACACCCGTTACGGAGACATTAGCGTCTGCTGTTGTGGTAGCAGTGCCAAGTGCTGTAGTGCCCGCTACGCCTGTAGGATAGACGTTAGCATCTGCTGTAATAGATACAGTACCGGTTGCACCAGTAGCCTGAACGCCTGTTGGGTATACGTTGGTACCGGCAGTTACTGAAGCCGTGCCGAGCGCCGTGGTTCCGACTACACCGGAAACACTTACGGAGACGCTGACCCCATCATCAGCTAGAGGTAGCGTTGCTAATGGTGCAAAGCCTAGCATACCCCCTCCTTACGCTCCGTAGCCTACATACGCCCCATAAAGAGTTGCACTTTCCTTCCAAAACACAAATACGTCACTGGTACCATTTAATGTTGGCGCTACGTTTCCACCAGAAGTTATCCACGTTATAGTCGGCCAAGTAACTGTGTATGTTGCACCTCCGGTTAACCTCAGCGTCATTGATTCGCCAGCATCAACGTTATCAGTAAATGTTGTATTGGCAGTAATAGACTTAAATTGAATTGCGCCGTTGTTGGGGTCTAAAGTTGTACCAGTGTTAAGATAAAATGCTTCATCAACATTCGTGCAAATAACCTTGCCTGCAAAGTTTGCTGATGTCGTGGTGCTATGTGGGTTTACGTAATAGGAAGTATTGTTGGAATCATAGAATATCGGCGCACGGGAGGAACCGGGCGAGTAGGTATAAGTAGTGTATATGTAGAACTCTGCGTTGTTGTTGCAGTACAATATATTTGCACTTGTGCCAGTTCTTATTCTGACTGCCCAAGAACCATCGTTGTCTAATATCCCTGTTTCACCAGCACCACTGCCGTAGAAAGTTCCGTGTCTTGTCCCGTCCCCATCGTATAAGATGATACCACCCGCACCAGAACCACCCCATTGATACCGCAAGTATTGATTGTTGCCTTCTTCTAAAAACTTCACGTTGTCATTAAAGACTAACTCGTTGACGCCGGTAATGTTGTTGTTACCTAGTGCTAGATTACCTGACAGCGTACCGCCAGTAAGAGGCAGTTTGGTCGCGTCAGCTACCGTGATGTTGGCAGTTCCGTCAAACGACACACCGTTTATTGTACGAGCAGTGGTTAGCTTGTCAGCGTTGGGATGGTAGCCGTCGTGAAAGACTTTGTTCAACGAAGACAGCGTTGTCCCACCGGCATACATCTCGCCAAGAACATTAAAGGTTAAAGTTCCTGTTGTAGGAAACTGAGTATTAGTTGTTGATGGGCCTACTACAAGACCATATCCCGCTACTGGAAGGTCCACATCATATATGTTTAGCTCTACAGCAATCCCTTGGTTTGATGTTGTATCAAATTCAATAAATGGATTGTTTCCATTAGTACCTGTTGAATCGTAAAGCCTTACTTTAGCATCAGCTTTGCTAATTACTAAGTCTCCACTCATGGTACCACCAGCTAAAGGCAGTTTAGTGGAGTCTGCTACGGTGATATTGGCAGAGCCGTCAAAGCTAACGCCGTTGATTGTACGAGCTGTTTGCAGGGTAGTGGCAGTTGTAGCATTTCCAGATAGAGCCGCAGTTATAGTACCCGCAGAGAAATTACCACTAGCGTCACGAGCTACAACCTTGCTTGCTGTGTTAGCACTTGTAGCGTCAACAGCTAGAGTTCCAGTAGTTGTTATTGTGCCGCCCGTTAAGTAAGTACCGCCAGTAACGCTCGTTACTGTTCCTGTTTGAGCGCCAGCGGCAATACCGTCGAGCTTAGTTCCGTCAGCAGCTACATCACGACCATCTACTGTACCAGAGACTGTAATACTTCCTGTGACACTTAACCCAGATGTGGTAACCGTTACGGTATTGCTTCCATTAGCGTGTAACTGAAGAGTGCTGTTTTCGTTGTATAGAAGTATCCATTCATTGTTGGCATCATCGTAAAGCCCAAAATCGTCTTGGTCACCCATGATTGACCAAAACGATGTGCTCGTTGGCTTTATCTGGATACCTTTCCAAGTACCAAGAGCCGTTGATATTTCCAAGAGGCCACTGCGATCAGAGCTGTCTTGTAGGAGATGACCGTCAATAGTTGCAGAAGTGCTAAATGTACCAGTAGTAGCAGAGACTGTGCCGCCGGATTGGTTTGTCGCTGTAGTTGCAGTTGTTGCGTTACCAGATAGAGCACCGGAGAATGTAGTGGCATTGACTGTTCCATTTACATCAAGCTGTCCTGATGTGGGTGCAGTAGTATCTGACTGTCCGTAACCCAAGCGCATACCGCCAGCAACAGCAAGTAAGCCTTCAGTAGTTAAAGACATTGCACCTTGAGCGTTTGTGTGAGCACTATCGCCCCACCAGTAACCACGAGCCGCTGTATCGCTCATTTGGAAGGTCATAGCGTAATCGTTAAGACCACCATAGGTATAAGTTGTTCCCATACCTATACCGTAGGTATTATTACTCCAAACAGATATTTTGCCTCTGGTTTGACTCGTTCCTGTGAGGATCGTATTAACGTCAATCGCATTTAGATTACTAGTGCTTGCTGGGTCTACGTAGTAAGCCGTGTTGTCTGTGTCATAGAAGATTGATGCACGAGCGCTGCCTGATAGGTAGAGGTCTTTGAAGCGCGCCGATGCGTCACCTAAGTCAACGTTTCCATCATTATTGGCTGCGCCGTTTGCTGTGCGTGGTCTAAAGTCAGAAGCAAGCATCAAAGAGTAGTTAGACGCACCACCATCAATGTAAGTAGAACCACCAGCAACACCAATACTACCGACTGTTGTGCCGTCTTTTCGGAACAAAGCAATGTCGCCGTCTGTTCCTAAGCGGTTTAGGTAAGTTACTACCTGTGCTGCGGCGGCAGAAATAACACCCTTAATCCCCGCAGTTCCGATATTAATGCCGCTATTAGAAGCACCAGAATTGCTAGAAACATTATTATCAGTAGTACCAACAAGCAAGTTGCCGCTGCTGTCGATGCGCATTTTTTCATCGCCAGTGTCCAAAGTTGCGGAACTAATTTCCCCATCCGACATAGTGTAAAAAACTAGGTCGCCTTTACCGTAAGCACCTGTATCAACATGAGCTATAGCAGAACGGATACGCTTGCCACTATCGGTAGAAAAAAGAATAGGTGCTAATGTTCCAGTCGTAACATCAATGTTATTAACAAACAAACCAGAGCCAGCGGCGAGATTGGTAGTCGTGTTATTTGAGAAGCTAATATGCAAATCAACACTAGGTGAACTCTGGTTAATGCCTACCCGACTATTTGCAGCATCCACAAACAGCGCGTGAGTGTTGGTGTCAGACTCGACGCGGAAGTCACTATCACCACCATCCTCATTGAATATGGCAGCGCCTTTGTGGATTAGAGTGCCGCTGCTGTCGATGCGCATACGTTCTGTGCCAGCAAGAGTGCTAAACGTCAACGTATCTGCGCGTAAACCGCCTGATAGGTAGAGGTCTTTGAAGCGCATTCCAGTGTAGCCAAGATCAATAGCGTTATCACGATATGCGCCTGTTGAAGTTACTGGTCTAACAATGTCGTTACCAAAACCTATAAAAGCATCTGTTCCTTCAGTGCCGCCTATGTATAAAACATTAGTATTAACACCAATACTACCGACTGTTGTGCCGTCTTTGCGGAATGTAACAATATCACCGTCTGTAGATAAACGGTTTATTCGCACTACTTCGCCAGAGCGAGTATGGTCTGTTAATCCGTCAGACCAAAGTGTTGTTCCCGCAGTACCTATTGCAGTAGAAGTCTTACCAACAAGCAAGTTGCCACTGCTGTCGATGCGCATTGCTTCTGATCCACTGGGGAACGTGTTGCTTGGTGTAGAAAAGACAGTGCCGTTAGAGTTACCTTGAATAGAAAATATATTACTTACATCATCGTACCTAATAGAAGCTGCTTGACTAGTGCCAGCCTGAGCGTCCCAAAACTCAATAGCACCTACACCAGAAGTGCTTGTGTTTTCGATTCTTAGCGTAGGGCTAGAGGCATAAAGATGCAAAATATCTTGCGGACTCGTAGTACCAATACCGACGCCAGAATCAGCAATAACCATCTTGGTATCACCAGAATCCTGCGGAGCATCGGTTGAGCCTATGTTGTTTTTGAAGTGTATTTCACCAGTGCTAGACGTAGAGCCGATATAGACATTGTTGCTATCAAAACCGACCTTGCCACGGTTTCCCGCTGAGGGGCCAATGTCTATGTGTGGACTTGCAGCACCAAGATGAAGATCAGCCTGAACTGTACTCGTACCAATACCGACCTTGCCACTGCTGTCTATGCGCATTTTTTCCGTACCGCCAATTGTAAACTTGACGGGATTTGCTGAGGTTTGCGAACCAAACTCAACGCTTGACGCATCTACAAAAAGATTTGCGTATCCTGTGCCACCAATACCAAATGATAAGTTAGCACTTGAAGCGCCATTTATTGTTGTAGTAGTTCGTGAGGCCGCTGTATAGATGGGACTGTCTGTACCAATACCGACATTGCCGTCAGGGTCAATACGCATGGCCTCATTAAAATTTGTTGTTCCATCTGATGTATAAAATCTTAAATCATACTCAGTTCCGTAAATATCTTGTATGTACGAAGCCATGCCAGCGCGATTTCCAGCACCGGGGCCAGAGCCATCGCCAGAATAAATAACGTAACCGCCTTGAATTGCATCTACTGTATTAACATTTTCGGATTGGACTGCTATCAATCCATCATTTGATTTAACATGAAGTTTTTCTACGGCAGAAGTAACGCCAATACCGACATTGCCAGTGCTGTCAATAACTAAATCAGCCCCGCTACCGCCTGTTATGCCAGAGCCTATAAAGAAGGTGTTTTCTGAAAGCTCGTCACTATCTCCAACGCCCATGCTAAATTTATTAACGCCTGCCGATTGGAAAACTAATGATTTGCGTCTGTTTGCATCGCCATTTATATATACATAGCCGTTCTTTTCTGCGGCAGCCTCAAAAATAGCAATGCTTTCACCAGAAGACGGGCTGTTTACTGCGTGGATAACTGCGCTAGGACTACTAGTACCCACACCTAATCGCTCAGCAGAAGCATCCCAGAAGAACTTAGGCGTTGTGCCAGTGTCTTCGTAGAAGGAGATGTCGCCTGTGCCGTGGTCAATAGTCAGTCGCTTGGTCGATACGTTCTTTGCATCGTTTAATGTGTCGATGCGGAAGTCACCGCCAGAACTAATAAGGCGAGTGTTGTCATCCGTAACGTCAGTTTCCATCAGGTCTACGCTTGCGTAGATGCCATTAACAGACACACCTGTAGTCCCATCAACAGTCAGCCCATCCATTGTGGCTGTGCCAGTAACGTCTATGCCTGTGGAGGTTGTGGCGAGTTTTGTTGAGTTGTCGTAATAAAGAGCAATGTTTCCATTTTGGTTGCCAACAAGAAGCATCTCGTTATTAGCACCGCGAAGGTCAACGCGACTACCGCGAACAAAAACAGCCCCAGAAACACCATCCACCCAATTATTAGACCCGTCATGGTAAATCTGTAGGTCTGACCCAGCACCAAAGATAGCCTTGTCATTATCACCAAAGGTCATGTTTCCAGAGGAAACAAAGCTAGTACCAGTAATAGCTCCCGCACTAAAGTTACCAGAGGCATCCCTAGCAACTAGTGTAGAAGCTGTGTTGGCTGTATCACTTTGGAGGTCTGACGCAGCAGCAGTTAGGAATACAAACGCACTACCCGACAGGTTAAGCAGGGAACCTGTCGAGCTACTTTCAAGGGAGCGAGCGAGTAAAGTACCTGTGGCAGTGTAAGTGCCAGTACCTATTTCCCACGCAGTGCCGTCTTCGATTGTATATCGAACGGTATCGCCATTAGATACCCCAGCGGCTGCAAACGTCTGATAACCAGATGCGGCGGAGCCAAGCGTAATAGTGCCTGTGCCCGTCGTAGCGGTGGTCATCTTGGCGCGGTTTACCATCTTTACCATGCGCTATATCTCCCGTGAAAAACACAATTAAGCTATGCGAATAATAGCAGTGCTTGCACCCGGAGCAGGGAAGATGATGGTAAAGTCACCAGCAGTTGAAGTTTTGTCACCACCAAAGGCCAGTACAGCAATAGCACGGTTAGCTTTAGAACTGTTATAGATCAAAGCGCCGTTGGCTGTGATGGTAGCAGTGGACCACGTAGTGTCCGCACAATCGAAGTAGGCCGTAGTGCCATCAGTAGCAATTACTGGGCTTGTTAGCGTATTACCGCCAGCAGAATATCCTGTGCCAGACACTTCATTAGTAGTGCTGTAAGCAGTAGTGGTTGCACCAAGGGTTGCTGAACTGGTAAACAGCGCAATCTTAATGGTGTCTGTGTCTAAATCGTGTACACCGCCAAGAAGTTCTTCTTTAAAGCTGGTGCACATTGCTTGAGTGATAGCCATAACTAGCTCCTGTGTCTTAAGGCCCCGGTGATTCCGAACGTATAGGCAGTCTTATCATGCCATCACGGTATTCATCTCGTCTTCTACGACCCTGCTGCTCTAATCCAAGGCCCTGTACGGCCTGCTGATAGCTCTGTGTGAAATACTGAAGCATATCAGGCGGCCCTTTGGTGTAGCTGTAGGCTTGAATAAGGCACGCATACAGGAGAGCCTCTGGGGCATTAGTGCTAATCCATGTAGTCGTGTTGCTAGAGGATAATTGTGCCGGACGATAAATATACCCTAACTGAGCAGTGTATGTGTCGTCAGGCGTAGGGGCCACATAAAACGTATCTTGGTCCCAAACAGAATAGTACTTAGGTGTTCCTGTTACGGAACTGTCAGGCCAATACTCCTTCATAAAGGAGGTGTCCCTAAACTCTAAAAATATTTGATCGCCAGCTGAATTTGTTATCATCAGGTAACGGTGTGTTAGCAAATCGTTTGGCGCGGTCAAGAATCGGTTTGATGTAGCCATCGAACCCGTAACTTCTTTTTTAAACACATCAAGGTCAATGTCACGAAGTATTCTGTTTTCAGCCATCGTGATAAAGGTGTTGATCACGCTATCCGAGAAGACATTACTGTCAACCTCAGTGTAGTTTCGTATGTTTGTGACTAACTCATCGTATGTCATGATATAACAACCGTTACATTGCCTATTGTGCCTACACCCTCAACCGAAATTGCTGGAAGAGCAGGTTGCATAGAGCCTGCTATTGTAACAAACGGGGTATCCCCTCCCACATTGTCCACAATAACCGTCATTGGCTCAGTTCTATCTGGACGAGGATTCTGTAATGCAATCGCATCGCCTCTGTATTTAAGTGGGTCCAGTTGAGGTTCTTTTGGCTCATAGTCCTCTGGACAAACCATAAACCCTTTCCAGTTCTTCTTCAGCGTCTGGTAGGGATATCGCTGCCCGCAATAGTCGCAAAGGGCGTATGAGTATTTACCCGTTGCATGCGTCATTTTATGCCCCTACATCCGGCAGGAAGTAGGTGCTTGCAGTATCTCTATCTTCCATTGCTGCCCGTTGAAAGTCCTGCTCATACATCTGCTGAAGCGCGCCAGTTCGCTCTGGGGCATACTTCAGGGAAAGCATATATGCCAATCCAGAAGCTAAGCAGGGCAGGAAGCGGAAATTAACATCGGTAGTGTTAGTGTAGTCGCCGGCATCTTCCATACGGCGTATACGGTAATAAACCAATGTATATGCCTTATCTGCAGCGGGATATAAATACGCCTTCGGTGTATTGGTTCTTTCAATATAGATTTGAGAAGGTCTAGCCTGAGTGAGTTTATCGGGAACATTCAGGTATTCTTCTCGGCCTATTCGCTCAATGTTAATATCTTGTTGTTGGCCATTTATTGTCTGCCGTATTACAGCAGTCAATACATTAACCGTGTCCGTAGGCAGCGATATTTCTGCATCCCCTTGGCTAAGGGAGTAGGTGGCTTGTTCAATAGTCCACAGGTTTAGGCCTCGATTGGCCCAGTCCAAAAACAATAGATTTAATGACCGGCGGGCAGAGCTCAGCTGGTAGCCTGCAGTCATCTGCATGCCACAACGCTCAAATGCCTCCTCTATAAGGTCATCTATTGATAGATTGAAATCTGTGGTTCCTGAAGTAGCCATTACTTACAAGTCATCCCGCCTTTGCGATACTTATTTGCCATACCGCCCTTATTCATCATCACAGGACCAGTAGTCTTGCTTGTCGATTTGACAACTTTGTTGCGAGGCCCTGAACCAACGCATCCGCCGCCTTTAGTGGCGGCACCCATTCCACGACCTGCCATAAATCACCTCTTCTTTTTGGCCGTTTTGGCCGATTGTTTAAACGCTTTAGCTGTTGGGGCACCCTTGGCGCCGGCCTTCCTCATCTTTTCTTTAGAACCGGCCTTTATCCTTGCTCTCTTAGCATGGATATTGGCATAAAGCCCTTTTCTAGCCATTACCTACATCTCCAACGCTTGCGTGCTTGTCGTAAACGACTGTTGGGGTCTTTAGCAGCCTTTGGAAACTGTTTCATCTGTCCTTCAGATCGCGCACAAAAGGACTTACGTCTTTTCGCCCTA
>Ga0075475_10000590_pt1 | contig 17112 bp, 17 predicted proteins | sample DEB08_DNA_10_FD_76342 | JGI IMG/M metagenome (GOLD analysis project Ga0075475, IMG submission 76342) | Aqueous microbial communities from the Delaware River and Bay under freshwater to marine salinity gradient to study organic matter... | ecosystem: Environmental > Aquatic > Marine > Coastal ... | reverse complement strand
ATTGCCTGTCCAGATTGAAGAAGAGGTGCAGGAAGCCGAGGCAGAAGCTGAAAGTTCAGTTCGTACCGTGATGATTGTCGACGATTCGGTGACGGTGAGAAAAGTGACCTCGCGCCTGATGGAAAGAAACGGCTACGAGGTCGCCACGGCTAAAGATGGTGTCGATGCCATGGGCCAGCTGCAGGACATCCGTCCTGATGTTGTGCTGCTTGATATCGAGATGCCGAGGATGGATGGATTTGAGGTCCTGCGCAGTGTCCGCCGGGACGAAAACCTGAAAGACCTGCCGATTATCATGATCACTTCAAGAACCGGTGAGAAGCACAAGCAACAGGCCATGGAACTCGGTGTGAACGAGTATCTTGGTAAGCCTTTCCAGGAAGCCAGCCTGCTTTCAACCATCGAAGAAGTCATTTCCAGGGCGAAAGCCAAACCGGAATCCTGAGGCCCTGTCACTGCGCCATGTCTGAAGTCGCTGACCAGATTGACGTCTACATGATTCGAATGCAGAAGCAGGGTGTCATCCTGCCTGCGGATACGATTGCTGAGATTATCCCCTACGAACCATTGCAGCGTCTCGAAGACACACCTGACTGGCTGCTGGGCCTGCTTGCCTGGCGTGGTGTGCAGGTACCCGTGGTTTCATTTGAGATGTTGACGGTTGAGCGTGCCAGTTTCTCGTTGGTCAGCGTCGCCTCGGCAAGCCTCGTCATTCTGCGAGGCACAGCGGATCAGTCATCTCTGCCGTTTTACGCTATCGTTTCCCAGATAGAACCACACCGGTTCAGCGTTTCTGATGAGATGATGTTCGAGACAGGTGAGCCGCTGGAGCGCACTGAACTTGCGCGTGTCCGCTTCAATGAAGATGTTGTTTCCGTACCTAATCTTGACTACGTTGAAGCGGCCATTCTGAACGCGATGATTCAGTAGTTGTCAGGCGAATAGTCGCCCCAGGCTCGATGCAGTACTGACAGTGTGACCAGGGGTACGGTTTCTGCGCGCAGAATCCTCTCTCCCAGCCCAAGTCCGGTGAAACCCAACTCAAAGGCGTGATTCACTTCTGCTCCAGTCAGACCCCCTTCGGGGCCAATCAGGAGTGCAATCCGCCCGTCAGGCTTACTCGAGTGCGGCAGTGGCGGTGCGCCGATGCTGGCTACCAGTCTGGTTTCCTCATTCCGCGCTTGGAGCCAGGCTGATAATTCGGTGGGGGTTTCTACCCGAGGGACCAGATTGAGTCCGCACTGTTCGCAGGCCGAATAGACAACTTTCTGCCAGTGCTCGCCGCGCCGTGCAATCACTTTGCTGGCGACCGCTACATGCTCGCTGATGATCGGTGTGATTGTTGTCGCACCAAGCTCGACGGCCCGGCCAATCGCGTTGTCCATGGCGTCCCGCTTAAGGACACACAATCCAAGATGAACGCTGAGCGCGCCGGCTCGATCGGTATCGATAAACTGCTCTGGTGTGACGGTGATGGCTTTCTTCGATACGTCTTCAAGGCGGCTGCGATATTCTCCGCCACTGCCGTTGAAGACTATGACCTCAGCACCACGCTCCAGACGCAGAACATGGCGCACGTAGTGAGCGATGTCGTCGCTGAGCGGGGTCGGCTGGCCAATGCTGAGCTTAACCTGAACAAAAAAGCGGGGTAGTGTCATGGTGCAAGTCTACCCTGTCTTTGTCTCGCGGCAGCTATAAGCCGAGGTTGTTCCAGATTTTGAGGCTCGGCAGAGACTGGTTCAGGGTGTAGAAATGCAGCCCGGGTGCGCCGCCATCCAGCAGCCGTTGACACATGGCGGTGACCACATCGGCACCAAACGCTTTCAGTGTATCGGGATCATCCTGGTAGTTGACCAGGTGCTTCTCAATCCAGCGAGGAATCTCGGCACCACAAAGTTCTGAGAATCGAACGATACCCTTGTAGTTGGTGATTGGCATGATGCCGGGCACGATCGGTATATCGATACCCGCCGCAGCGCAGGCATCGCGAAAGCGGAAGTAGGCGTCGGCATTGTAGAAGTACTGGGTGATGGCGCTGTTGGCACCGGCATCCACTTTCATCTTGAAGTAGCGGATCTCGCTCTCGACGGAGTCTGATTCCGGGTGTATCTCCGGATAGGCAGCAACGTCGATATGAAAGTGGTCGCCTGTCTTCTCGCGCACAAATGTGACCAGTTCATTGGCGTGCGTCATACGCGTTGCTGATCCGATGCCGGAAGGACGGTCACCGCGAAGCGCCACCAGGCGGGAGATGCCTGCTGCTTTGTACTCGTGCAAGAGCGCTTCGATCACTTCAGGATTGTCCCCGCCGAAAGACAGGTGCGGCGCGACAGCGCTGCCGGTGGCAGACAAGTCGAGCACGGTCTGCCGGGTGCCGTCTTTCGTTGAGCCGCCGGCACCATAGGTGACCGAGAAGAAGTGTGGTGACAGCTCGGCTAACCGGGCGTGGACGGTCTTGACCTTCTCGACCGCTTCATCGGTTTTCGGCGCGGAAAACTCGAAGCTGAACAGCTTCTGTTCGGACATCAGACCGCCTACTTCGCCGCAGCGGCCAGGACGTCTTTCTTGTCGGTCGCTTCCCAGGTGAAGTCGGCGTCTTCGCGACCAAAATGACCGTAGGCAGCAGTTTTGCGGTAGATCGGACGTTTCAGGTCCAGCATTTCGATTAGCCCTTTCGGCCGCAGGTCAAAGTGCTCGGCGACCAGTTTCTCGATCTCCGCTTCGGGAATGGTGCCCGTACCAAAGGTATTGATGCTGATGGAAGTCGGCTCTGCCACGCCAATGGCGTAAGACACCTGGATCTCGCAACGTCGGGCCAGACCGGCTGCGACGATGTTCTTGGCGACATAGCGCCCGGCATAGGCTGCACTGCGGTCTACCTTTGAGGGATCCTTGCCTGAGAAGGCGCCGCCGCCATGCCTGGCCATGCCGCCGTAGGTATCTACAATAATCTTTCGGCCAGTCAGACCGCAGTCACCGACGGGGCCACCGATGACGAAGTTGCCGGTGGGATTGATGAAGTACTTGGTACCCGCATGCAGCCAGTTGTCGGGCAGCACGGGCTTGATGATTTCTTCCATGACCGCTTCTTGCAGGTCTTTCTGCGAGATATCGGGTGAGTGCTGTGTCGACAGCACCACTGCATCGATCGCAACCGGATTACCGGCCTCGTCGTAACGCATGGAAATCTGGCTCTTTGCATCGGGTCGAAGGAAAGCCAGCTTACCGGATTTTCTGACCTCCGCCTGTTTCTCAACAAGGCGATGCGAATACGTTATCGGCGCCGGCATCAGGACATCAGTCTCATCTGATGCATAGCCAAACATCAGACCCTGGTCACCAGCACCCTGTTCCTTGTCAGCGCCTTCATCAACACCCATCGCGATGTCCGGAGACTGCTTGCCGATCGCATTCAGGATGGCGCAGCTGGCACCGTCAAAGCCGACGTCGGATGAGTTGTAGCCGATATCGAGGATGACCTCGCGGCAGAGTTCTTCGAGATCGATCCAGGCATCTGTCGTAATTTCACCGGCGACAACAACCATGCCGGTCTTGACCATCGTCTCGCAGGCAACCCGGGCGTTCTTGTCTTCGGCGATGATTGCATCAAGGACGGCATCCGAAATCTGGTCCGCCATCTTGTCCGGGTGACCCTCGGAGACTGATTCCGAGGTGAAAGTGCTGTTAACTGTCATGACAAATACCCGTTCTGCCCACAGGGGGTCCCTATCAAAAGCCTTGAATTCTACTAGCAGTCTTGCTGCTTTCCCAGTTGAACCAGCTGAGATCGGTTCATCTGAGAGGCGAATATGATTCATTCGCGCATCTCGGCCCGCCGCCCGTGTGATTTCTGTCAATTCCTCGGCAGTTAGCAATGCCGGGCGGCAATATGCGTTGATGATTCACCGGGTGTAAGCGAGAATACGCGCAATTTTTCGAGCTGGAATCCCATGAGTACTGATAAACGAGCCGCGAATGCCATCCGGGCACTGACGATGGACGCTGTGCAGAAGGCCAAGTCCGGCCATCCCGGCGCGCCAATGGGCATGGCGGATATTGCCGAGGTTCTCTGGACTGATCTGATGCGGCACAACCCGGCGAACCCGGATTGGTTTAATCGTGACCGGTTTGTGCTCTCAAATGGCCACGGCTCGATGCTGCTCTACTCACTGCTTCACCTGACAGGCTATGACCTGTCGATGGACGAGATCCGTAATTTCCGTCAGCTGCACTCAAAAACCGCTGGCCACCCCGAATACGGTGAGACGCCTGGCGTTGAGACGACGACTGGACCCCTCGGCCAGGGTTTTGCCAACGCTGTGGGCATGGCGATTGCCGAGCGGATTCTTGCCGCCCGCTTTAACCAGCCCGGATTTAATATCGTCGACCATTTCACTTATGTATTTGCGGGCGATGGATGTCTCATGGAAGGGGTTTCCCACGAGGCCGCTTCCCTTGCCGGCACGCTGGGACTCGGCAAGCTGATCTGTATCTATGATGACAACGGCATCAGTATTGACGGTCCGATTGACGGCTGGTTCACAGACAATACCCCGGCCCGGTTTGAAGCCTATGGCTGGCATGTCATTGACGGGGTTGATGGCCATGATCGCGCGGCAGTGAAAGCCGCTATTGAATCTGCGCGTCAAACGGACAAACCCAGCATCATCTGTTGCAAGACCTCAATCGGCTATGGGTCGCCGAACAAGGCCGGGACGGCTTCGAGCCACGGCTCACCGCTCGGCGACGATGAGATTACCCTGACCCGGGAGGCACTGGGCTGGACCGAGGCACCTTTTGAGATACCTGACGACGTCTACCGCGCCTGGGACTGTCGGCAGAAGGGTGCAGAGACGGAGAACACGTGGCGCCAGCAGCTGGCCGAGTATGCCGCCACCCATACTGATCTGGCTGAAGAACTTGAACGCACCATCAGGCGTGAACTGCCCGTCGACTGGGACCTGGCAATGCAGAGTCTCGCGAAGGAACTCCAGGCCGAGGCCAAAACCGTTGCCTCGAGAAGTGCATCAGGCGATGTCATCGCCAGGATCGCGGCCATGCTGCCTGAACTGACCGGTGGTTCTGCTGACCTCTCCGGCTCGAACTGCACTATCTGGCCAACCGCGACAGCCATGAGCCGTACCAATCCGGATGCGAACTACATTTACTATGGCGTTCGAGAATTCGGTATGACCGCCATTGGTAACGGTATGGCGCTGCACGGTGGCCTGCGGCCGTTCTCCGGGACATTTCTGATCTTTATGGAATATGCCCGAAATGCGGCGCGGATGGCGGCGCTTATGGGCGTACCCAATATCCTGGTGTATACCCACGATTCCATCGGCCAGGGCGAAGACGGGCCAACTCACCAGCCGATCGAACAGCTGGCCAACCTTCGCGGGACGCCAAATATGCGCGTCTGGCGGCCTGCGGATGCCGTTGAAACGGTTTATGCGTGGAAGAGCGCGATAGAAAACAATGAAGGCCCGACGGCGCTTGTCTTCAGTCGGCAGGGTCTGCCAACACTGGCGCGTTCAGAAGAACAGCTGGCGGCGGTAGCGCGAGGGGCCTATATCCTGTTTGAAACGGATGCCAATCCCGAGAACATTATCATTGCGACTGGCTCGGAAGTTAAGCTGGCGCTCGATGCAGCGCAGCAGCTGGCGGCCGAAGGTGTGTCGGTTCGTGTTGTCTCGATGCCTTCTGTCGAGGTTTTCGAACAACAGGATGCTGACTATCGAGAGCAGGTCCTGCCTGCCGGCACGCGCAAGCGACTCGCGGTTGAAGCTGCCCATGTCGATTACTGGCGCAAGTGGGTCGGCCTTGACGGTGATGTGATTGGCATGACCAGTTTCGGTGCCAGTGCGCCGGGTGGTGATCTGTTCGAACACTTTGGCTTTACTGTCGAGAAAGTTGTCGACGCAGTCAAAGGAATGAATGCATGAACGTCATTGAACTGACGAACCTCGACATCAGCGGCAAGCGGGTCCTGATCCGCGAGGATCTCAATGTGCCTGTGGATGCTGGCAAGGTCACGAGCGATGCCCGCATCCGCGCAGCATTGCCCACCCTGCAGCATGCTGTTGCCGGGGGCGCGAGGGTCATGGTCATGTCGCACCTGGGCCGACCGGAAGAAGGCAAGCCTATCTCCGCCCAGCCGGAAGCCAGCCTGGCACCGGTTGCTGATCGTATTGAATCCCTGTCAGGCCTGAAAGTCCGACTCGTGGAAGACTATCTTGATGGCTATGAACCGGGTGATGAGGACATCGCTCTGTTTGAGAATATCCGCATCAACGCAGGTGAAAAAAAGAACGACGAAGCTCTCTCGCGTAAACTGGCTGCCCTGGCCGATATTTTCGTCATGGATGCTTTCGGCACCGCACATCGTGCCCAGGCCAGCACAGAGGGCGTTGCCCGCTTTGCGCCTGTGGCCTGCGCTGGTCCGCTGCTCGCAGCAGAGCTCGAGGCGCTGGGCCGTGCCCTCGCCAATCCCGCAAAACCAATGACAGCTATCGTTGGTGGCAGCAAGGTCTCAACCAAGCTGGAAGTCCTCGATGCGCTGGTCGATAAAGTTGACTCTCTCATCGTCGGTGGTGGCATTGCCAACACTTTTCTCGCCGCGACCGGCGTCGAGGTTGGTGCGTCGCTGTGCGAAGTTGATCTGCTCGATACCGCCAGAAAGCTGCTGGACAAAGTCGATATTCCGTTGCCTACTGATGTCGTGGTGGCAAAGTCGTTCAGTGCCGATGCAGAAGCAGTCATCAAGCCGGTTGCTGAGATTGCGGCTGACGACATGATCCTGGACATTGGCCCTGACTCGGCAGAGCGTATTGCCGACATCGTCAGGGCGTCCCAGACCATCCTCTGGAACGGACCAGTGGGTGTTTTTGAATTTCCCCAGTTTTCTGCCGGCACCAGGACGCTCTCGCTAAGTATTGCCGAGAGCGCGGCTTTTTCGCTGGCAGGGGGTGGCGATACGCTCGCCGCGATCGATCAGTTCGAGGTAACTGATAAAATTTCATACATATCAACTGGCGGTGGCGCCTTCCTCGAGTTCGTTGAAGGAAAGGTGCTGCCTGCTGTCGCTGCGCTCGAGGCTCGAGCCGCAGAGTAGCGAGCTGAACATTTAAGGAGACAGACATGGCACTTGTCAGCATGAGACAGCTGCTCGATCACGCAGCAGAGAATGATTACGGCGTTCCCGCCTTCAACGTGAACAACCTGGAGCAGATGCGGGCCATCATGGAAGGCGCCCAGCAGACTGACAGTCCTGTGATTGTTCAGGCTTCGGCCGGTGCCCGTAAATATGCGGGTCCAAACTTTCTGCGCCACCTGATCCTTGCGGCGATCGAAGAGTTCCCCGATATTCCCGTTGTCATGCACCAGGATCACGGCGCGTCACCGGGTGTCTGTCAGCGCAGCATCCAGCTGGGCTTTTCTTCGGTCATGATGGACGGTTCGTTGCTGGAAGATCAGAAAACACCCGCCAGCTACGAATACAACGTTGATGTGACGAAGCGCACTGTCGATATGGCCCATGCCTGCGGTGTCACCGTTGAAGGTGAACTGGGTTGCCTCGGGTCTCTCGAAACGGGTGAAGCCGGGGAAGAAGACGGTGTTGGCGCCGCCGGCAAACTGAGCATGGATCAACTGTTGACTGACCCGGCCGAAGCCAAGGATTTCATCGAGAAAACCGGCTGCGACGCGCTGGCAATTGCGATTGGTACCAGTCACGGCGCTTACAAGTTTTCGCGTCCACCGACCGGCGACATCCTTGCCATCGACCGCATTCGCGAAATTCATGAAGCCATCCCGAATACCCACCTGGTCATGCACGGCTCCTCCAGCGTACCGCAGGACTGGCTCAAGATTATCAATGAGAACGGTGGCGAGATTCCCGAGACCTATGGTGTCCCGGTTGAGGAAATTCAGGAAGGTATCAAGCACGGTGTCCGCAAGGTGAACATTGATACTGATCTGCGGCTGGCTTCAACAGGCTCTATCCGTCGCTTCATGACTGAAAACAAGGCGGAATTTGATCCGCGGAAGTACCTCGCTGAATCTCAGAAGGCCATGCGGGATATTGTTATTGCCCGCTACGAGGCGTTCGGTACGGCGGGTCATGCCTCCAAGATCAAGCCGGTTTCCCTTGATGCGATGGCTGAGAAATATATGGCGGGTGCCTGCTAGACGCGGACCTCGTCAATCTCTCCTGAAGCCCGGGCGACCAGCAGCAGGTCTGCCGGTCGCCTGGCGAAAAGGCCCTGGGTCACGACTCCAGTGATGCCATTGATCTCGTCCTCCAGGCTGCAGGCGTCTTCAATCTTAAGACCGTGCACGTCGAGTATGACATTGCCGTTGTCAGTGACGAAGCCCTGGCGATAGACCGGCTGGCCACCGAGAGGTATGAGTTTTCTGGCCACCGCTGATCGCGCCATGGGTATGACCTCGACCGGCAGGGGAAACCTGCCGAGCGTGTCGACCAGCTTCGACTCATCGACGATGCAGACGAACTCCTTTGCCACTGAGGCAACAATCTTTTCCCGCGTCAGCGCGCCACCACCGCCCTTGATCAGTTCCAGCCTGACGTTGGCTTCATCGGCACCATCAACATAGACCAGCATCTCGTTGACGTCGTTCAGATCATAGACCGTGATGCCGTGTCCGCGCAGGCGCTCTGCCGTTGCTTCGGAACTGGCGACGGCGCCATCAAACTTCTGTTTCATCGTTGCCAGTGAGTCGATAAAGCAGTTGGCGGTTGAGCCGGTGCCAACACCGACGATGGCATCCCGGGTTAATAGCGGTTCGATGTAAGCCGCAGCGTGGTGGCCGACCGCCTGTTTCAGTTCATCCTGGTTCATGGGTCTAAGGTTACCAACATAACCAATCGACAGTTACCGCTTTTTGAAATTGGTAAGCGCTGCCGCTTTATATATGATCGAGTGATGGACAAGTACGTGAAAAAAATCCTCGAAGCCAACGTCTATGAAGTTGCCGAGCAGACACCGCTCGATCCGGCACGGCAGTTATCGGAACGCCTCAAGGCAACGGTGCTGTTAAAGCGCGAGGATATGCAGCCGGTGTTCAGCTTCAAGATTCGCGGCGCCTTCAACCGGATCAGGCAGCTCAGTACCGCTGAAAAGGCAAAGGGTGTTATCACTGCCTCGGCTGGCAATCATGCGCAGGGTGTTGCGCTGGCTGCCCGGGAGTTGGGCCTCACGGCCCATATTGTCATGGGCGAAAACACACCGAGTATCAAAGTTGAGGCGGTGAAGGCGCTTGGCGGCAGCGTCATACTCCACGGTGAATCTTATGACGAAGCTGCGGCTCACGCCCGCGCGCTTTGCGACAAGAAGGGGTATACCTATGTGCATCCCTTTGATGATGCCGATGTCATCGCCGGTCAGGGGACGATCGGTATGGAAATCCTGAGACAGCACACCGGTGATATCGATGTGATTTACGTTCCCGTTGGCGGCGGTGGTCTGATCGCCGGCATTGGTGCCTACGTCAAGTATCTGAAACCAGAAACCCGTGTCGTGGGTGTTGAGTGTATTGGTTCAGATGCGATGTACCGCTCATTTGAAGCTGGCCGCAGGGTCCGGTTGAAGGCGGAAGAACTCGATCAGTTTGCCGATGGCACGGCAGTGCTTCAGGTGGGTAAAGAAACCTACTCGCTGGCGCGCAAGGTGGTCGACGAGGTCATCACAGTGACCATTGATGAAATCTGCGCCGCGGTCAAAGATATCTTCGAAGATACCAGGACCATTGCCGAGCCTGCCGGTGCCCTCGCTGTCGCCGGCATGAAGAATCATCTGCAACCGGGCGAAACCGCGGTTGCTATTGTCAGTGGTGCCAACGTTAATTTTGACCGGCTCCGTCATATTTCCGAGCGCACTGAGGTGGGCGAGCGCAGGGAGATCCTGCTGGGCGTGACCATCCCGGAGAAGCCGGGCAGTTTCAGGCGGTTCTGTTCCACGATCGGCAAGCGCAGCATTACGGAGTTCAACTACCGGTTTATTCAGCCTGGGGCGGCCCATGTTCTGGTCGGGATTCAGACGACACCGGGCGAAGATCGGGGAGAGCTCATAGACAAGCTGCAGAGTCGATATGAGGTGCAGGATCTCTCGAACAACGAGGTGGCCGTGCTCCACGTCAGGCATATGGTTGGTGGTGCCGCTGATATCGACGATGAAAAGCTGTTCCGATTTGAGTTTCCAGAAAAACCTGGCGCGCTCCTGAAGTTTCTGACCGTGCTCGGCAACCAGTTCAACATTTCCATGTTTCATTATCGTAATCATGGTGCTGCTTACGGCCGGGTGCTGGTCGGGATCCAGATTCCCGACAGCAAGATGGGCGCTTTCCTCGGGAAACTGGCGAAGCTCAACTATCGCTACTGGAATGAGACCGATAATCCTGCCTATCGCCAGTTTTTAGCCAGTGAAAAAGCGAGCGAATCAGCCTGAGTGAAACTGGACGAATTCTTCTTCGTAAGAGAAGCGTGACATGTCCTCGATACGATCGACGTAGAGAATCCCGTCGAGGTGATCGAACTCATGCTGAAACACGGTGGCAAGAAAGCCGTGGGCTTCCAGCGCAGCTGGATTGCCATCCCGGTCAATGTAGTCAACTCGGATATGCTGGGGTCGTTCAACATATCCCATCATGCCCGGGACCGACAGGCAGCCCTCCCAGTAACCCGCCGCCTCATCCTCGAGAACGGTGATTTCAGGATTGATGTACACATTGAAGGGTGTGTGTTCGATCTCGCCATAGCGAGTCGCGGTCTGTTCGATTTCGATGACGGCAATGCGGAAGCCGACATCAATCTGTGGTGCGGCGAGCCCGATGCCGCCGGTGGCGTCAAGTGTCTCCCGCATATCTTCGATCAGCTCGTTGAAGTCATCGGAACCGATGAGTTCGAGGGGGTAGGGCTCAGCCTGCCTGCGCAGCGTCGGATGGCCCATGCGAATCACGGTTCTGACGGTCATTTTCTGGGGGCTTTAATGATGATGGGAAGTTGGTGCCAGGGGTGAGTGAAACGCGGGGCTGGCTTGGTGGATGCCGGGCTAGAAAATTACCTGGCCGGCGGCACTGACAACCACACCCATGCCGAAGACAAGAAAGAGTAAGAACATGAGATCAGGCTTTTTCTTCATTCTGGAGTTTCGGACCCGTGTACTGGACCAGTCAGTCAATATTGTTAAGGGAAAGAGAAGATATAGATGATGTCTGCAGGAATCAAGCGCAGAAACTGGAAAAACCTGCAGTTTTAAGGGGTTTCCGGACGAGTGAGTATTAACTTGATACCAGCGGACTGAAATTCAGTGTCGGCGGTAGATGCGGGATTCCGTCACGACAGCGTCCATGGGCACGTCATGATCAGCAGGCTCAAACTCCGCCTGCTGGCAATCGAAGGCAATACCAATGAGCGTGGTCCGCTGATAAGGCGGATCGGCAAGGCTTCGGTCGTAGTAGCCCGCGCCCATGCCGATACGGTCGCAACGCTGGTTAAAACCAACGAGCGGTACACAGATCAGGTCAAGCTCAATGGCCCTGACAGGTGTTCCTGGTCGATGGGCTGGCTCAAGGATGCCGTAACGATTCTCGACCAGCTGCGTCTGATCAGGCTTAAATACCTCGAACAACAGCGGTGATTTCCGCCAGAAAGCCCGGTTGATGATCGGCAGGTAGACCTGCTTGCCCAGCGCATCAGCGAGTTCGATGGCTGGCAGGGTGTCGACTTCCTCTGGGGTTGGCATGTAGAAGGCAATGCGTTCGGCCCGCTGGAAAGACAGCTGACGGGCCAGGTTTCTGGTAATCGCCGCAGATTTCCTGCTGCGCTCGTTGGCGCTCAAGGCCCTGCGTCTGGAACGGAGTGATTGCCGGAGATTCATGGTTGCAGAGATAAGTTCCCCAAATTGCCGCTGTTCGGATAGGCCCTTGAACCCAGCGGTTCAAGGCGGTGGTCTCCTTATGGCCTCAGGCTTTCCGCTCAGAGAGTGGACGTGCACATGACACATGAAAAAAGACCTCCTGGGTATCGCATAAAGGGTCGAGGACATATCGACTGGCAAACAACCCAGGGAACTGGGCTAATTATATCTGCAATGAGTGCGCAAGATGCAATCGGTTTCGGGGAAATTCAGGATTTAAGGCGACTGATGGCAGCGTCGACTTTCGCGCTCAGGGACGCAATCTCGGCATTCTGGGCGTCGAGGCGACTGGTCACCTGGGCCTGCTGGGAATCCAGGGCGCTGGCTTTTTCGGATTGTGCCAGCAGTTCATTGGTGAGATTGAGCGCGGCCATGACAGCCAGCCGGTCGAGTCCAATGACATTCGACTTTTCTTTCATCTCGCGCATCTGCTCGTCGAGGTAATGGGCAGATCGCTGCAGCGCTTCAACTTCTTCAGCCTTACAGCTGACCTGGTAATCCTTGTCCAGGATGGAAACCCTTACGGTCTTTGCGTCAGTCACTCGTTACCTCCATCAGTCCTGTTCGAGAGACTTCAGGCGCATGATCATGGCCTCAATCTTGGATTTCGCCAGCTCGTTCTTTTCCAGCAGCCGGGTGCGCTCCTGCAGCCACTTATCGCGCTCGGCCTCCATGGAAGAGTGCCGACGCTCAAGCTCATCGCAGAGTGCGATCAGTTCATCGATGCGCTGTTCGAGTGTCTGAAGATCCAAGGAGAAGCCCGCCTGGTTGCTGGTGATCAACTATAAAGCGGGTCAATCCTGTTGTTCAAGCTGACTTCGAGTAAAATCCGCGTCATGTCGCAATTCTTAAGTTTCAAACACGAACTCTCAGCCTATGATGTCGATCTGCATCCTTCGGAACTGCATGGCCTCATGATCGGTTATGTCTGCGGTGCTGGCGGCGAACTGAACCTTGACCAGCGGCGCGCGCTGTATGCGAACTGGCTGGGTGTCGATGTACCTGATGAGCTGCTCACAATGTTGAATGCGGCGCACGATCAGGCGGTCGATAATCTCGATGAGTTCGCTGATTTCGAATTCAGACTGCTGGTGCCCGCTGATGACCAGCCGATCCAGGAGCGGGCTAGGTCAATCGCACTCTGGTGCAGCGGTTTCCTCTCAGGTCTCGGTGAATCCGGCCGTCAGATCGATCAGGACCAGGGTGATGCCGCAGAAGCACTCGGTGTTCTCGCCCGTATCGCCGGGATGACTGACGAGGTACCTGAGGGTGAAGCCAACGAGGAGGATCTGACACAGATCGAAGAATTTGTGCGGGTCAGCACGCTGTTGGTGTTTGCTGAGACCCGCCCGGGCAGACCACATTGATGGGTACACGACGATCTGGGCAGCGACGCTCGCCCAAGAAGATTGAGCTGGCAGAGTTCGTGCGGCGTCGGCGCGAACTCTCGGCGCTGATGGAAGAGAACAGTATTGCCATCCTGCCAGCAGCGACAGCCCGGTTTCGTAACAGTGATGTCGAGTATCGTTTTCGCCAGGACAGCGATTTCCACTACCTTACCGGCTTTGATGAACCCGACAGCGTATTCGTACTTGTCCCAGGCCGCGATCATGGCGAATGTATCCTGTTCTGCCATGAGCGCGACGACCAGCATGAACAATGGCATGGTGATATTACGGGGCCGGAGCGGGCCATGCAGCTTTACGGTATGGATGATGCTTTTCCGCTTGCCGACATTGATGACATCCTGCCGGGCCTGATTGAAGGGCGCTCCAGGTTGTATTACGCCATGGGCACTGATCGTGATTTCGACAGCCAGATTATTGACTGGGTGAAGATGATTTCTTCCAGCGGTCAGCCGGGCGCGGAACCACCCGGTGAATTCGTCCAGCTCCAGCAGTACCTGCATGAGCTGAGGCTGTTCAAGAGTGCGGCGGAAGTCGAATTGATGCGGCGTGCTGCGGCAGCGACTGTGCAGGGTCATCTCAGAATCCTTGCGACCACGACTCCCGGGATGCCGGAATACGAAGTCGAGGCAGAGCTCTACCATGAGTTTGCGATGCTCGGCGCGCGTTATCCGGCCTACCCGGCGATCGTCGGCGGTGGTAACAATGCCTGCACCCTGCACTACCTTCGGAACGATAAGGTGCTCGCAGAGGGTGATCTCGTTCTGGTCGATGCGGGTGCCGAGTACGAGAACTATGCCTCGGACCTGACCCGAACTTTTCCGGTCGGGGGCAGGTTCACTGACGCACAGTCTGAAATTTATAACATCGTACTGCGGGCGCAGGAAGCAGCTATCGACCAGGTACAGGTGGGAAATACCTGGAACGACCCCCATGAGGCAGCTGTCAGGGTGATTACGGCCGGCCTGATTGATCTTGGTATTTTAAGTGGCGATCTGGACCAGCTTATTCAGGACGAGGCCTACCTTGAGTACTATCCACACAAGACCGGTCACTGGCTCGGGCTTGATGTGCATGATGTCGGTGAATACCAGGTTAACGGGGCCTGGCGCGTGTTCGAGGAAGGCATGGTGACAACCATCGAGCCCGGCATTTATGTCAACACAGACCAGCAGGCAGCACCGGCTCGTTATCGCGGGATTGGTGTTCGCATCGAAGATGATGTGCTGGTCACGCGCAAGGGGCCAGAGGTGCTGACCGCCGGCGTGCCGAAGACCATTGAAGCGATTGAATCGCTGATGGCACAAGCCAATGGCTGAATCAGACATCACGGTGGTGGGTGCCGGCTTCGTCGGCCTCTCGCTGGCGATCGCGGTGGCCCAGCGTGGTTTCAATGTCCACGTCGTGGATCAGAAAGCTGCACCGGTCATGCCCGATCAGGATTCATCGAACGTGCTCGCAGTGAACCCGGCCTCTGCGGATTTCCTTCAGCAGCTGGGTGTCTGGAACCTTGTGCCTGAACAATTCCGTCCCCCCTATGATTCGATGCAGGTCACCGATGGTACGGGCTCCGGGCAGATCAGTTTCACGGCGGCAGAGGCTGACCTGCCAAACCTTGGCTACATTGTGAACCAGGGTGCGCTGCTCGCTGCACTGGCGGCAAGGGCGACCGAGGTGAGTGGCATTACACTTGCCTGGCAGCAGTCGGTGGAACCGGAAAGCATTGATTCATCACTGATCGTCGGTGCCGATGGCAGGCATTCAAAGATCAGGGAGGCTTTCGGTCTGCGTCAGGTCAGCTACTCATACAACCAGTCGGCAACGGTATGTCTCGCCACTTTCGAGATGCCGCATGGGCGTTGTGCGCGCCAGTGGTTTCGCGAGTCCGGTCCGGTGGCATTGTTGCCGCTGGCGGCAGAGGCTGAGGTTGCGGTGGTCTGGTCGTCCTTCGACAACCTGGCGGAACTGACAAACGCCTCGTTTTCCGCAGCATTACTGGAAGCGACCGAGGGAGAACTTGGCGCGCCGCTGGCAACAGGTAAGCGCCTCAGCTTTCCCCTGGTGCAGCAACATGCCTTGTCTTATGGCGCGGAGGGCGTTGCCCTGCTTGGAGATGCAGCCCATGCGATTCACCCCCTGGCTGGTCAGGGTGCCAATCTTGGTTTTGCCGATGCCAGAGCGCTGGCAAAGGAGCTCTCTGCCGCGCGCCTTGAGGGTTTATCCCCAGGAGATCTGCGGGTGCTTAAGCGCTATGAAAGGGCGAGGAAGGTCCACAACGGTGTCGCGGCGCTGGGTATGGAAGGGTTTCACCGGCTCTTTACCACTAGCCTGCCGGGTTTCGGTCTTGTGCGGAATCTTGGGCTTGACTTTGTTGACCAGAATACACGCCTGAAGCGGCTCGCGATTGATCTGGCCAGTGGTCGCTGACGTATCCCCGGTAACCGCGTCTCTACTGTAAAAGCCTGCGCCGCGGGCACATGAACTGTTACAATACGGCGCTTTTTGCGGATCACACCGACCCCATGGGACAACGCACCCCCCTATTCGATGAACATATCAGCCTCGGCGCCAAAATCGTTGATTTTGGTGGCTGGGATATGCCAATCCACTATGGTTCACAGCTGGAAGAACACCACACGGTTCGATCTGCGGCGGGTGTCTTTGATGTTTCCCATATGACGGTCGTCGAGTTGCACGGCGACGATATCGAAGCCTATCTTGACCGGTTGCTGGCCAATGACATCAAGCGCATGACGCGAGCCGGGCAGGCCATGTATTCGGGCATGCTGAATGAGGAAGGCGGCGTGATCGATGATCTCATCGTTTACCAGACCGGCAACCCCTGCCTGGTTGTTGTGAACTGCGCGACGCGGGAAAAAGATCTCGCCTGGATGCGGCAGCAGGCCGGCGACTTTGCTGTCGACGTGCGGGAGCGGGACGACCTTGCCATCCTTGCGGTGCAGGGGCCTCACGCAATAGAAAAGGTCTCTGGTCTCGTGACGGCAGCCCAGCGACAATGTATTGCTGAGTTGAAGCTGTTCCAGGGTGCCTGGTCAGATGGCTGGTTTATTGCCAGAACCGGCTACACCGGTGAAAAAGGCCTCGAGGTCATTCTGCCCGGCGATGACGCTGTTTCGTTCTGGCAGGCATTGCTGGGTTCTGGCGTAAAGCCGATAGGACTGGGCGCGCGCGATACCCTCAGGCTCGAGGCTGGAATGAATCTGTACGGTAACGATATGGATGACAGCGTGACACCACTGGAATCCAATATGGCATCGACCGTGTTTCTTGAGGGCAGAGATTTCATTGGTGCCAGTGCACTGCGGGCCCAGCTGCAGGCAGGTGGTTACCCCCAGTTGATTGGCCTGGTCATGCAGGGCAAAGGTGTCCTGCGCGCACACTACCCGGTATTCAGTGAAGGCGAACCCGTCGGAGAAATCACTTCAGGGGCATTTTCCCCGACGCTGCAGCTGGGTATCGCACTGGCGCGGGTCGAACGAACATCCGCCCGGATGAGCGTTGAGATCAGGGGCAGGCAGGTGCCGGTGGAGGCTGTCACGCCTTCTTTCGTGCGCCACGGCAAGGCGGTCTACAAGCCGCTGGAACACAATTAAATCTACACTGGAGACAAGTCGATGGCGGAATTTCCCACCGAGCTCAAGTACCTGGCCACTCACGAGTGGGCGAAACTCGATGATGACATCGTAGTGGTTGGCATTTCGGATCACGCTCAGGATGCACTTGGAGACGTGGTCTATGTTGAATTGCCA
>Ga0075475_10000587_pt1 | contig 17138 bp, 24 predicted proteins | sample DEB08_DNA_10_FD_76342 | JGI IMG/M metagenome (GOLD analysis project Ga0075475, IMG submission 76342) | Aqueous microbial communities from the Delaware River and Bay under freshwater to marine salinity gradient to study organic matter... | ecosystem: Environmental > Aquatic > Marine > Coastal ... | reverse complement strand
CTCGCCGAGTTTGTGGCTTCGTTCCCTAGAAAGCGGATGTTCTGTGCTTGTCTTTTAAACTCGTCAAGCCGCTCGACCAACTCTAACGGTGAAGCATTAGAATCACTGGTGCTAACAAAACGTTTAATGTCATTGCCTAACAACCGCGCGTTTAAAAAGCGACGCAAGATTCTCTCAATAGCTCGCCGATCAGCCAAACGCTGTTCACGGGTAGAAGAAGGATCGTGGGGCTCAAACGCCATGTCGATGAACCCCGGGCTTTCCTCAGACCCAAACAAAACATCGACGTCTTTTGGCGAAAGACCCGCAAAGCTATCTTCAATGCGCGCGGCTAACTCTGTGCACAGCATGTCCTTTGTGACCACGCCGTCATGACGATCGAAAAGCAGCGAATATACACTGACAAAAACGCGCAGCGGATTTTCGTCCGGGCCGTTAAACAAAGAAGCGTCAAAACCCAGCCGCCGCGAAGACTGATAAATAGCCTTAAAGCGCACAACACCGCGAATCATAGCCCGAAGCTCTGTGCGCGTTAACGGTACATCAGTTGTCGGCTCGTTTTCACGATAATTACTACTCATACGTACTCCAGTGCGCTCTAAACTTTAAAACTTTTTCGTACAAAGATTCTGAAACAAGCCAGTCATACTCTGGGTGCTCACAAATTAACTGCTCGTATAACGGTTGTTTTAAATCATATTCCAGCGCTGCGGGTACTAAATAACGCGCTATGCCGCGCGCACAAGAAAACTCATTAGAAAAAGCGTGCCGTAAAAACGGACTAGCGTTTACGTGTGTCGCGTCGCATACAGACAAATAAAAGTGATCGTCTTTTTCAAGGCCTAAACCCGCCGTAATGTTAAACCTAGAGCCTAACGAAACGCGAGCAGACTCAAATTGTTCAAAAAACAATTGTTGAAAAGACGAGATGTATTGCGCGTAAACGTCTTGCGACAACTCGCTGGCAAGTAGTTCTGGGCGGGATGCTATTGTGCCTTTACCCGCACTTGTTCTAACCGCGTAAGCAGCGCCAGAAAAATGCGCGGCAATCCAAACGCCCGGATTCGCTGACACAGAACGAACCGCCCGAGCAATTTTATCCCAAATAGATTTGTGTTTTACTCCGTCAGGCGAACGGCCGCCATCCCAGTACGGCCGCGGGCGTGAGTGCGCCGGAGAGTCCCAATCAAAAACAGCTTCTTGTAATCGAATATACTCGTAACGAATGTACGCAGCTAGCTGCGCAAGGTTTAAACTGCTGTGCCACTCCTGGGCCAGTAGTGTTGCGTCAGTCTGCCGCGCGTCTCCAACTTCTTGCAGCGTCATTCCAATTCTGCTCCCAGCCTAATAATTTGTAACTGTCTCGTCGACCTGTGCTTTTTCTATAAAAATTAGCGTCAAACGTGTCCATGCAGTCAATCACTTCGCCAAACTCTTTTTTAGTTCCGTCAGGCGCGGTATACGTTCGACTGACACGACCCGGACCCTGAACGTCTACAATGTCGCTGTCTCGGTCATCTGCGCGAACCAGCACGTTTAACTGTTCAAAGTCGACGCCTGTCGACCACACGTCTGTTGCGATAACCCGCTTTAAATTACCAGACTCGAACTGCGCGCGCATGTCGTGCTTGTCTACAAACGACAAGGGCGTGTAGTCTGCCGGCAACAAGCCGGCCCGCTTATATTTAGAACAAACTGATGGTTTCATGCTGGCGTACATAAGCGTAAAATCCGGCAGCAAAGACCCCAAATGAACAGCGTGCTCAATTGTCTCGACGAGTATAAGAATCTGACAGTCGTCAGGGTACTCGCGAACAGCGTCGGCGATGATAGCGTTGCGCCCATGATTTGTCCAGATGCCGTATTTTTTCCGCATAACGCGGTGCTTGTGGCGCTCTGCTGGATTGTGCGTTAGACGAATCGGCAACCACTTGACGCGAACCGGCACGACCAACCCAAGCTCAACAGCCTGCTGGTATGGAAGATCAAATATCATCGGCCCAAACAACGGCTCTAACACAGCGTGCGCGTTGTCCATCCGCGCATACGGTGTCGCGCTTAAACCAAAATTTCTGGAATTTCTATATCGCGACGCTAACGCAGTAGAAAAATTTACTGTCGCTAGCTGATGAACCTCGTCGGCAAACATAAAATCAGCGTCGCCGTCGGCGTGCTGTAGGCTGCCGGCAGTGATAACTGTCACGCGTTCGCGTCTCTTTTGCCCGTCACCAATAAAACCCACTTTGGGTATAAACCGCCGCAGGCTTTTTACAATACGCTCTGCGACGTCTACGCTTTTCGTAATCACATCTATTCGCGCGTCTGGGAACAACTGCGTAGTAGCGCCAATGCATGTTGTCTTTCCAAAGCCCGTAACTGCTTTTATGATGCCGCAAGGAACGCGCGTAATAAGCTGCAAAAGCTCTTCCTGTCTTGGTCGAAACGAAAACGACGCGGGCAAACGGTCCCAGCGGGGCGTATAGCAGTCTGGCCGTTTTCGTTGCGGCGACAGATCAATATAAGAAATCTCGCATTTCGCTTTCTTTAATCGGCGAAGAATGCGCGCCATATAGCCAGAAAGAATAATTAGCTTTCCGCCCTCAACGCGAAAAAGTTTGTATTCTTTTGTCTGAAAATACAGGCGTTGTCCTGTAAACGGGTTTTTTCTTGATTTGCCGTGCAGTTGCTCTACGTGAGAATACTGCAGGCCTTCTGTCAGATACTTTAATAATTCCGGATTTAATGCCGTTCCGCCTGTCGAGGAGATGGACAAAACATTTGCTACGCGTTCAATAAAAACAGGATAACCTTTAAATTGCATTACATCACGCGCTGAAACCCGTTGCGTTTTCGATTGATAAGACTTCAAACGTTCCATATTTTTCTTGTGGAATGTTAAAGGGCGAGAATCCACGATACTTTCCAACGACAGTCATTAACTCAAAGAAATCATCTTCTGATATTTCTGCTGGCAAAACCGCCGAAAGAGTAATGATGTCGCCCGGAACAAACGCTTCGTGCACGGCAAAATGCGTGCGCGATTTTTCGCCCGGGGATTGATTGCGGCGTACAATAGTCCGGCGCCAATCTTTTTTTGGCGTGCCTTCAATTACTGGACACCAATCGATTTTTTTTACAGCTGCCTGATGCCGGTTCGTTAGCTTAGCGGCGTATCGCAATAAAGACGTCCACACAGACGACAGAAACATAACGCGTTGGCTTGGATCACGCTCAAAACAAAAAACAACGTAACCGTTATGTTTTCTTTTAGCCGCGCCCAAGCACACGCGGTTAAACCGCAGTTTAATAATAACTTCGCGCATAACTACCGCTTCAACGCAATATGCCGCTTAAACGCGACCATCTCTTCTGGTGTTTTAAAATAAATGTCTGGGGCGAACAAGCCGTCTGCCCGCCCAACGCGTTTGTCTAAGCCCGCAAGCCAATTGTCGCGCATATAACGAACAAACGCTTGTGACGCCCGCAAATCTCCGCGCCAACCGCCGCCGGCTTCGTGCCAAATACGATACAAAAAATTCTCTGGTTTTTTGATGTCTATATCGTCCGGGTCTGTTGTTTTCCAACTATTCATTACGTGAGCCGCGCGAATGGCACGCGCACTTTTAATAAGCGCCTTGTTATCAGAGACCTTTTTTTGAACCGATGGCGTGAGCCCTAAGAAAAGAAACAATTTGCCCACGCTGTCGCGCAGCTCCGGATGCGCAAACCACCGAGGATCAACAATACTTACGAGCAACTGCGACAAAGACAAAGAACATAGCGTCGGAATAAAAGACAGCGCGTAGTAGACCGGATGCAGGCGTAAATAGTTCTCAGCTGCCTCGTCAAATGTCGCGTGATTTCTCTGCAAACGAGCAATTAACGCGTATGTCGGGTAATCAGACATTGTGACTTCGTGCCAACCACCAGCAGCCGAAGAAGCAATTAAGGCGCGCAACTGCAAGATTGTCAAAACAGGATTGTCTGATGCGCTACCGCCTGGCAAGCTATTGGGACCAGCGACTTCTACCGCGCGCACCTCGTTGTGTTTCCTGCGCGTATATAACGCCGCAATAAGTTCTGCGTTTTGCGCCACACCAAGTAAACGAAAAATATTACCAAAACCGCTCGCTAACGGAAGCTTCAAAAAATCATCAATTTCCCGGTCAGAGCAGGTAACCGCGTCGACTCCGCGAGCGTACCAGATTTTACCGTCAACTGCCGTGTGTAATTTGGTAATGTGTTCGTCACGCGCTACGTACATTTCGCAACTCCGGTGGCTCAAGCTCAATTGTCGACTCAAATAGGTGTGATAAACTAGTGGCGTGTGTCACCAATAAACATTGTAACCCTTTTGCTGTCGACAAGTCCCTGAGTTTTTCTAATACCGGCGCTAACGCTTGAACACGCGTCTGGTCCAACGACGCAGTCGGCTCATCCAACGCAAGTAGGCCAATCTCTTCCGCGAACATGGCGTTGACGGCGACTCGAAACGCAAGAGCCAAGACTGTTTTTTGTCCGATTGACAATCTTTGAGCGGGCTGTGTTCTTCCATCAAAAAACTCCGCAATAAAAGAAGGCGCCTTTTCATTCGATGCACGAATTAAAAAATTTACCTTAAATATCTGTAGCAGTTCATTTATACCAGCCTCCAACCGTTGCAAATTACGTTGCGCCACAATTCTCGGCGCGTTTTTTAATGCGTCGCGGGCGGTTGTAGCAATAGCTGTCCAACCCCGCACACGATCAGCCTCTCTTTCTTTTTCTCGTGTTTCTTTGATTTGATCGTCAAGACGCGCCAACTCAAAAGCCGCGCGTTGCCGTTCTTCTGTTAACGTCTGCCGCTCAGAACAACTCTCCCGCAGAGACGAAAGCCGCGTTCTAGCAACGGCGGCGTCAGCTTCTGTCACGAAGATATCGCTTCGCTCTGCTTCTAAAATTTGAACGCGCTCTGTATTTGATTTTAAAGCACCACCTGCGGTTGCTATTTTATCGCGCAATGCTGTAACAACCGGCTCTAATTCGTTCTGCGCGAATTTAAAGTCTTCGAAATCGGATACCGCTTGCTGTAAGTCGTCTTCCGCAATTTCAGGCGGCTGTACAACATCTAGATTACGCTCAGATTCGTTTAAGTGTGCTTCTTTAGCCGACAGCTCTTTTTCTTTATTCTGCCACTGAAGCGTAGCCTGCTCGGCCGCATCTCGTGCGGCTATTTTGACAGATAAATCTTCAAGCTCTGCGTTTAAATTTGGGATTTGATTGTTTGAGTAGTCATCAACTGTGCCAGCTAAATCCTTAGACGGCGTATGACACGTGGGACACGCAGCTACGCCAGAAGAAGAAAAAAGATCTACGACTTGCTGCAAAGCCGATATTTTTTCTTCTACGTTTTTTACTTTCCCGCGCAACTCAACAGATGACGGGCCAGCCAGGTCAGCCGGGCGAACTAAAGCCGCCCGTAATTGAAATACTTCGTCCCGCTGTTCTTTTAACCGCGCCTTCAGCTCTGAGATATTTTTATAGTTCTCCCAATGACCCAAAGCAATTTTTGCGTCTCGATGTGCCTCTTCTTTGCCGGCAATCGCATCCGCGAAAGCGGCCATGTCTTTTTCATGCGCAGCTAAAAGCTTTCGATCAGCCGCGAGGACGGCTTGTTGCTGTAAAACCGCAGAAGATAATTGTTCTAGCTCTACGCCAATTGCAAGTCGGCGTTCCCACGCGTTTAATGTTTTTTGATCTTCTTCTTGCGCTGTTAATACAGCGTCAAACGAAGGAAGCTTTTCAATTTTCTGGTCGAGCTCGGTTAGTGTTGTGATTAACGCCGCGCGCTCCAGTTCAATAACCGCACTAGTCTTAACAATTTCAGGCGGAGTCAATTTTAAAAGCGCTTTGCCGATTACGTCTTGGCACTTATCAGCCTTTGCGGTGTTAAATAACCGCTGAAAAAACTTATCGGTGTCCGTCTGATTATCGTCTATAAAAGAAAATATCTCAGTTTGCGGAACAATAATAAAGCGCGAAATAAACTTCGCGTCTACGCCCAGTAATGTTTCTATCCCGGCCGTAACCGATTTATCACCGCGCGCGACTTCTTTGCCGTCAATTAAAAGAAGCGATTGTTCTTTTTCTGGCAACAAATGCCGCGTGACTACAGCCGTATGCCCGTTATGCTCAAACTCAAGTGTGGCGTTTGCTGGCTCGCCTTCTTTAGCGTACTGAGAAACGTTATCGGATTTCACGCCGTAATTCGGGTTTTCGCCCGTCAGCAACCAACGCAGCGCGCCAAACAAACTGCTTTTTCCAGAACCATTTTCTCCGAGAATAGCAACCAATCCGCGAGTGAAGTCGCACGATCGGTTACGGTGATGCACCCAGTTCCGAACTGTCAGTTTCAGAAGTTGCATGTTCTTCATCCCTCTTTAAATAATCTTGAAGCCGGGCGTCTACTTCCTTTGCCGGGGCATCAGAAGACAAAACAGAGACAGCTAAGTTATACGCCTCCGGCGCGCCCTCTAAAAGCTCTTCAAGCGCCGTAAACAAATCGTTTTTACAAAATTCTTTTGGCGCCGTTGTTTTTGACCCGCCCCGCACAGCTAGTGCTTCGCAAAACAAGTGTGCGCGATCGCCAACAGCCGTAACAACACGCAAGTACGCGTCTGGTACAGACTTATCAAATTTTACTCTAACTAACGGTTTGGCAATATGCTCGGGCAATCGCTGTTCCGTCGCGTAAACAGCGGAGTCTGCGAGCGCAGCCGATAAACCAACCGAACACAAATCATCGAGCTCTTCTACGGTTTTGACAACAAAATGAACTGCCCGCCGCGTCTTAAGCGCAATTGGTTTAAACTCTATTTGGCCGGCATTGTCACCAATTACAAAAAAGAATTTTTCATGTGTTTCGCCCATGTCCTGCATAGCTGTAGAACCAGGCGACAACATTTTTATCGGTTTCCCGTGGGCGTTTACGCTCTCGACTGTTTTAGTGACATGAAAATCGCCGGCTAAAACAGTTTGAACCACGTGCACATCTGTTAGCTCACACTCTGTTCGACCTAAATTACCCATGAAGTCTTTCCAAACTTGATGCGTAACTAGAATGTCAGTAGTTTCTGGTACTTCTGAAAAAGCCTGCTGGATCTCTCCCTTCGGTAACCAATCTAGGCCATAAACCGTATAAGGCCCGGCCGTAAAAGATTCTTGATGTAAGTGCACCGGCCAAGGATGCACAGACAACCACGGCGCGTTTCTATCGTACTCGTGATTACCTTGGATGAAATACGCGGGCACTTGCGCCGCCGACAAACGAGACAGCGCCGCGCACATCTTCGCAATCGGGCGCGCTAGGTTCTGTTTGCGCTCAAGTACATCGCCGCCCAGAACCAAAGGCAGTCGGTGCGCAATGCAATAGTCAATAATTTGATCAAAACTGTAATATGCGTCGCCATAAATTGTTGGCCGTGTTGTCCACGCGCCGTCATCTAAATGGAGGTCCGCACAAAAAACAAAAAGAGGTTGCACATAGACACCTTTATTCAGAGTCAAACCAATCTTCAAACGACCCTATATCTAAATCTGGCTCACCGGAATCGTCATCGTCTACCCACCAACTTTTTTCTTCGTCCTCTGGTGGCCAAACTTTTTTTGCGTGTGTTTTTACAGAAAAAAGAGAGTCAAAGAAAAACAGGTCCGCAATTAAATTTGTTAACGGCGCGAACTGATCTGTAAATAGTTTTTCTTTCTTTTTTTCTTTTGCCGCCTTATCTATCTTTATTTTTTTCTTGATCGCGCTGGCCCAATCACCAGGCGAACCACTAAACCAACCAGCCAACTCTTTTTTAGTCGCTGTTAGCTGCGTTTTAGGGTCGGGCAATAACTGGAAAAACGATAATGAAAAGACCTCCGCTAAATCGTTCATTGACGGTTCTGGCGTGGCTACAACATCTTTAGCCGGGACGGCGCCAGAAGGCGCATGTTTTTTTTGAACCGCGCGTAGTTTTGCGTTAAAGCGATGCTCTAAACCAGATAGTTTTGTTGCCAGCTGCACAGCTGTTAAAAAACTGGACACATTTAATCCGTGCGGCGACGTTAAGTCTATGGCGGCGCGTAATATATGATATTCGCGCTGAAGGGTTTTTACGTATAAACGAATAAACGCTGCTTCTTCTTTTGAAAGCGTATCTGTAAAACCCATCGGCGCACCGCGCTACTATGTCTTTGATTGCATGCGCACTATACGCGCCGCGATAACAAATTTGTCGTTGCACTCACTGCAACACCGCCCGCTATTTATCGGCTCGGCGTTATGTCCTCCGCGCCAGCCAGCCTCAGGTGGGCCGACAATATCTATTCTACCAGAACAAATCGAACACAACGGCTCGCCTACGTGGTCGCGCGCATTGTGCTTAAACAGCTTTTCATACTGCTCTTCTAATTCTTCGTTAATCATCATAGTTGTTCTACCTTAAATGTATAAAAACCGCAACTTTAAATTAGCTGTCTTTAACGCGTTACCGCGTCACACGCCCGACGCCGTCTCGGGAAAACTACCAGAGTTGTCAAACGCCTGGAATAACTGATCTACATCATCCGCGGTGTAGTTTCGCGGCGCCATGCTTATCCGCGGCACTTTTGGCAAGCTGGCTTCCTGGGCCAGCTGCTGCAGATCTAGCGTCTGCTTTAACAGATCTAATGCGTCGAGGACAATTTCGTGATCTTTGTTATTAAGACTGTACGTCATAGTATTTGTCATTATCTACTGCTTTCTGTTGGAACATTTGTCTGAATTAATCAACTTTTAATTTTGACCCCAATACAGCGCCCAGTGATTTTCTTTTTCTTCCGGATCAACCCAAAAGTCGCCATTTAGATCTGTGTGCGCACTTTTATGGCACTCACGACAATAAGCGGCTAAATCGTTAGGGCTTTCGCAACCTTCGGTTTGGTAATGCAAGTGGTGTAACTCTAATTTGCGCCGCTCGCCGCAACATTCGCACAGGCCGGCAGCCCGTTTTTCAACCGCTTTTCGGGTTGCCGACGGAATTGGCGGTTTTGGTCGCCCGGCATACCTGAACGAAAAAATATCTTCAAAAGCCACGAGTCACTCTTCTTCAAAAAGAATACCGTATAAAAGCAAACCAAATGCCCGGCTAGGATTCGCGGCCAGACTCGGGTAGCTCTTCAATTAGCGGCAACATTAAAAAATAACACGTGTCTCGGGTCAGCTGCGACAGCTCTTCTATTTCGTCACGTATAGCAGATGGGTCGTCAACAATAGTGGTAACGTCTCGGTATTTAGCAATAAATTGCGGAAGATTATGCCGCGCAAAATCTAACACAAGACGCAATGTATAAATTTGCATACTGTCAAGCGGGTATTTCACATAATTGCCGCTAGCATCAAATTGTAATTCTTGTTTGTTTATTGGTTGGCGCATAAAAACCCTTTCAAAAGCAAACCAAATGCCCGGCTAGGATTCGAACCTAGACAAAGGGAACCAAAATCCCTTGTGCTACCGTTACACCACCGGGCAAGCCAGCGAGAGGACTCGAACCCCCAACCGGTTGATTACAAATCAACAGCTCTGCCAATTGAGCTACGCTGGCGCTGCGCACATATCAACAAACTTTTTAGCCAACACAATCGTGGCTAACGTGTCGATTTCAGAATTGTGAAAATCATTAGCATCAAAGTCTGGCAAAAACTTTTTTATCAAACGACCTAATGAAAAGCCGCGGTCGTGGTGTCCGGCTGATGCAAGAAACCGAGCAACTATAGCTGTGTCGAAAACAGGATAAGTAAAATACCTATCCCAGTCCTCGGAACTTAATAAATACGCTTGCACAAATCGGCGATCAAACTCAACGTTGTGCCCAGCTGGAATTAACGCGCGTTTCTTACAGGCGGACAAAGAAGCCTGCAGATAAGCAATTAAACTCGCGCGCGCAACATCAATGTCCACAGCTTCTCGATCATGCTGCACGATGTCTATTTTGTTGACGGCAAGTGCGCCCGGCGTCACGAAATATTCTGGATACTTTAACTGCAGTGTTAAACCATGCGGGTAGCCTTCTACCGGCAAGATATCAAAATCATCCGTGGCGGCAATAAACGTAGCCGTCAGCAGACTGTAATCTGGGGTTAAACCACCCGTCTCTGTATCAAAGAACAAATACATTAAAAACCCTCGGGATCGTCGTCGTCATCGTCGTCGTCAAACGGATCTTCTTGCAAGAAACTTAACTCAGGGTCGTAGTCGTCGTCATCGTCTTCGGGTAATTCAAAACCAACAAACTCGCCGTTCGGCTCGTCTTCTCTAAAAAGAATACCCGGCACTGTCTGTATGTCTATTTGGTCTGATACCGCCTGCGCTGCGTCTACAAGAAGAGAGTAAATTTCGTCTCCCATAGCCGCGCCGAAACGATTAGTTAACAGACCGCGGACATTCAAATACTGCTCATAGCCTTCAAGCTCAGAGCCACCGCCGTCGATGTTGTCGTCAGAATCAAAAGGATCAAATTTATTCATGCGGCACCAAACACATTGAAACTAAAATGTCTTTTAAAGGAAACAAGTAAACACCAAACGCGCATATTTGGCGCGGGATGTCATTTCGAAATATAACCGATTGTTTTGTATCTGACGACTGCGTAACAAACGAAAATATAGCGGCGGATTCGTTTGACGATACGAACTTCAAATTAATCGTCCCGTCAACGTCAAAACCAATGTCAGCTGAAAACACGGGATCAGGCGCGTTGCTTTCGCCCGTCATCATATACGCTGTGATCGCTTGCCGCAATTCGTCTGGCGCACAATTTTTATGCGGGACAGTCGGAAAGCCAAATATCCCAGACTTTATTATGTGGTGTGCGTCCGCGTCAATTATGCCGCTCTCGTGAAGTTGGTCGGCAGCCGCAAAGAGCAAACAAAGCAAGGTAGCCGAAACAGTCGTGTAGTCTTTTTTATTTGTAAGAATAGAAATAGCGCTAGCCATTTGCGGCGAATCAGACGCCACGCTAAAAACCTCGCCCGTTTCGAGCAGGATAAATTGCGTGTTTTCTCCAACTGCAAATGAAAAACCGCGCACCTGAGGCCCAGACGCGTGGGAATACCGTATCAGGGAACAACGCATCCGCTCCATAAAAGCCACGAAATCACGCGTAAGCTTCTTTGTTTTAAAGACGCGCGAAATTTGGCTCTCGCTAAACAGTATAGGCCCGGGCTGATAAGGAACAGCTGGCGTTAAAGCCGGAGAAAAACCAAACTCGTCTTTGGCTACAGCAACGACATCAGAAAAACTGTAAAGCTCTTCAGTCGTTTTCGCAGCCGACACAATTTCAGTGTACAAGCGAACAGCAAGCATGAGGATGGCTGAAGTCTGTTCGTCTGTTCCACCAGCCGCGACCAGTTCTTCACGCGCCTGGCGTATGTCGTCTGAAAGCGTGGCCGGTAGTTTTTCCAAATCAGCCAGTAAAGTCAGCTGCGCGCACGCCTCAAACAGCTCGCCGATTGCAGTCAGCGCAACTGGATTTTCGCGAAGCTGCTCACATGTCAAAAGTTTAAGGCACGTAGACGAAACAAAAAACTTGTCTGAATCTGTACCTGGCAGCTCCTCTATTAGTTTTGCAATTACATTTTTAATGTTTGAATCAGACATAGTTACCCGCAATAAATAGAAACACAAGCTTCTTGAAAATTTTTGTAGTTTTTTAGCGAAGGCAAACCGAGAAATAAGACCGTCCCGTTATACCGCGCAATCTCTTCTGATAAAAAATCGTTTTCTTCCGCGAAAATAATAAACGCCGGCGCATCGCAGCCAGTCGTCGCATGAAGCCTTTGCAAGAAAAAACGAACGCCCCGCTCCTCTTCGCCGAAAATAACGAAAACGGGCCGCTGGCGTACCTCACGGCGCTGAAGGAAGGCCGTAACGCTCAACACGTCAGTATACGCCGCCGCGCCAACAGACGCACCAAGCTCAGCACCACAAACAATAGGGGCGCTGTGCTGTGCTAATTCACCGAGCTCTGCCGAAACAAAAAAATCAAATTCTTTTTTTGACAAGCGCACAAGCAAGCTGTCGTCATCTCTTACGCGCAACTGAGCAGACAACACATCACCATAACCCAAACCGGCCTGTAAAGCTTGTTTAGCTGCTACATGAACGTCAAATGAATCAGACAGACCAGATAAAAGAAAGTCGTGGGCTACGGCGCTTAACGTAAAAACCGCAATGTCAGCATACTCATAAGAAAACAATGGCTGCAAAATGTCAGCTGCGCCATCAAACAAACTGCTAGCTGCTAAAAAAAAGCTCACACTATTGAGACTTTTGCGCGCGCCGTGTATCAGCTCTGCGGCACGCGAAAAGACAGAACATGAAGTAGTTGGCGCGTGGGCATATAAACCGCCGACTGGCACACTGCGCGGCGGAACAATGTCAGAAAGCAAATCAGCGGTATTCAGCCACGGCGCGTTTAAGCTTGTCGGAATATCGAGCGACAATAGCACGCCAGGCGGCCTAGCGTGGCGAAAACCTTTGACCCGTTTTGGTGCCGTGAAAACGTCACTGTGCGGCGCGACAACAGAAAAAACACTTCCGGAACCGCAAATAAGCCATTCAGCCGAAACGCCAAGCTGCTGCACAAATTTAGCAGCCATTGACACAGTCAAATTTGAATGACCGTACAATACTTTCGACAGATGAGTAGGAGTCACATTTGCGGCTAACGCCATAGCCGGCGTATTACCAAAAAAGAAAACGTCACGAATATAGACAAGACGTTTAATTACCTGCGGGTCTTGAGGCAGGCGACGAACTCTCGTGTGGCTATCTTTCTTTTTTTTCATTAAAACGACCCACGCCTCGAAGTACTCCAGCGCCGGCAATGCACCGCCGCGCGCCAACAGCATTTAAGCATACTCCAGTCAACTCAAGATCTTCAGTCAAGTACTCGCGTGGGTAGGGAGAAATAAACGACACAAGCGACTGCGTAGCCATATGAACAGCCCGCGGTGAAACTAAAAGACTCCGAGAGGCCATAGTGTATTTAGGCACGGCCAAGACCTCTGGCCGCGCCGCGCCGCCGCAGAGTACTACACGACGATAATGAACAGTAACGCCGGTCGCTGTCGGAACTGGAATAACGCGCCAATAAGCGCCGCGAATAGCGCGATTCTTTTTCGCGCGCCGTGTCGGGCAAGCGCGGCGCGAATCGCGATACACTGACCCACTCAACAAGTCTAGTTCTTCATTTAACTTGTAAACAGCGGCAGAAAAAACATCAGGCGTCGTATAGGTGGCGTCTGAAATCTCAGGGAGGCGTAACGTACGAGCAAAGCTAACCAAATGCGCTGTCACCCGCGGCTCTGCAATAAACAGCTTCTGGAAAGCAGACTGAATTTTTCTGTACTCTGCTGCCATTAACCGCGCCCAGCAAGCCGGACAAAAATGATCAGATTTGCACGAATAAAACTTTTTTCGTTGCAAAGACGGCGGATATATCACGCCGGATGGCCGACAACGCACGCATTGTTTAAAACCACGATATAATCTGTTTAAATCGCAGTAACGGGGGTCAAGTATCAAACCACGAACGGGCATTCGTAAAGCAAAGCGCGCCAAGTCATACACGCGATTGATGGCGAGCTGGCGCGTGCGATTAATTTTTATAGCCGCCTGCGTGTGTGAGTCGCTGTCGCGCACGCCATAAACACAGGCCAGCGCGGTCATTAAATCGGCATGGTTTCGTCGCACATTGACGACGGGCAAGTAAAATGATTTTGCGTAAGCATATTCGTGCTCCAACGCATCCTGGATAAAAAGCATAATGCTTAACTCATTCCTCCGCCTCTTCTTTCGCTAACTGTTCGCGCATGTGCTCCATTCTTTCTTTCAAAAGAGTTTCAGCATGAACGACATCCGTTGGCTCTATAAAAGGCAATTCTTTTTGAATGTGCTCCCACTTTGATTGGCCGACGCCGGCTACATTAATTTCGCCAGGCTCGGCATCGCGAAACACATCAGAAGTGGCGATGGCGAATGCGTCTGCTTTAGACGCAAACACCAAGATCTTGCCTTCTTTCGAAGAGAAGAAGCTGGTACCCCGCGCATCAGAAATAACGTAGCGTACGGCAGACTCGCCAGTGTCGATATAGTTAGTTCGTTTAGACGACAGTATGGGCTGCTCGCTTGACTGCGCGTGACAGCAATACTTGTACTTCTTTCCGCTACCGCAATGACACCGCGCGTTTCGGGGCCAGCGAGCCGTTTTCTTCAAAATGCTCATCTTTTTCTTCCCTGAAAATAAAGACAACTAAATAGCTAAGTCGTTGAAAACAAAGGACTTAGCTTTTTTGGGTTTTTTCTTGTTTTAGCTAAGTGCTTTTGTAGCAACGACTTAGCAGCTATTTTGCCTATTTTGTGCAAGCTATCCAACTACTCAAAAATGGCACATTTATGTCATCTACTACGTAGTAATAGTACCTCATTTTCGAAAGGCCGGATTTCAAACTTCCGGGCCACTTTAGCAGAAAACAAAGTCTTGCCAACTAGATTGGCAATTGATTTTTTTTGAGCGCCAATTCGACTCAAGGTCATTCGCCAATATTGTCAAAAGATTGAAATAGGCTACCAACGTCATCATCCTGTTTTTCAATGTAGTAGTTTATAGTACGCCCACTTCAAGAAAATCCATATCCAAGTTTAGTTCGTTCCAATCTTCTTCTGTTACATTACCTACTACACGATAGGTGTCTTCTTCATCGTGCTCTATATAAAAAGTTTCAGACTGCGCCGACTTAAGTTTGTTTAAGTCAGTCACTAATTCTTGAGCTTCTTTCTTACCGATCACGGTACTTATACATTGCACAAGGGTCATAGTCGCTCTCTTACTGTTTGACAGGCTTATTCTTCTTCATCGTCTTCTTCATTAAAATGATAGATTCCAACGTGTACTGGGCCGCCACGAGGACAATATGAAGAACTCATTTCATCAATAATCATCCCTAGCCGATCTTCGCAAACCTTATTGAAATCAATTTCGTTGACTCCGTCGATATACGGCAAATTATCGCGGTCATAAGAATATAACTCGGTTGTCCATGTGTTATCTTCCCAACATATAATAAATTCTATATCCATATATAGGCCCTTTGTTTGTGTGTTCTTTTACATTGCACAAGGGTCATAGTCTCTTTCTTAAGGCAGAAATCATTAATGTCTGTTCTTTTACTCGCTTCAAAATCTCTGCCGTGGTTTCAAGCAGGCGTTCGGTCTGATTGTCTCCCAATTCCCTACTTAAGAATTCCATGATTGCCTGCAGACTAGCTGCTGCTTGGGGGTCGGGACTGAGCGACGACTCTTGCGCGCCGGCACCAGCAATAACCAAATTCGCCCTCACACGCCGTTTGCTCGCATGACCGCTTCGGGCCCCTGTCGCGAGCGCCTTTTTCTTGGCGACATTTTTCTTGGTAGTCTTATTCTTCTTCATCGTCTTCTTCCTCGTTTTCTTCATCCCAATCTGCTTCGTACCAAGCTGCGACGGCATATTCTTCTAGAATTTCTTTCGGCCAACGTTGCCACGAGAGAAACGGCATTTCGTAAAATTCTTCTTTTCCGTCTCGCCAGATTCCGGCAAAACCCATACTCCCTTCGAAGTAAGACGCGTCTACGTATAAACCCATTTCTTTAAGTTTTACGTACAATCCGATCGGCGGTGACCACGCGCTGTCGAAAGTTACTGTTATTTCAACGCGGTCTTCTCCTTCTTTTTCGTAACTGACTATTTTTGCCGTTCCTGGACCCGCGTCATCTGTGCCGCCGATATCCCATTTTGTTCCCCAGTGTTCCACAGAGAATGTGTACCAGTGGTCGGGCCCTTCTTCTGTGATAAGCTCGCCTTCGAGGTCGACGGGGCGCGGTATGTAAGTTTCGCACGTTTCACCGCGTTTGAACGCCGCGGCAAACTCTTCAATTTGTTCTTTTGTGCCTTTTAGCGTCAGTCGATTTTCGCACCAATTTGGCATGCGTTGCTCACTCCACTTTAATGTCCATTACATGTGTTTCTGGAACTCCAAACGCGTTCTTTGCTGTAAACTTTAACGTAACAGTGTTGCCGCGCACTTTTGTGTAAAAATTGTGAAACTCTAGTGTGTCTGGATAGTTCACCATTTTTCTTACAATTTCTTTTGCCTTGATAATCTTGTCGATGTCGTCGGCTTGCGCTGTTGGCGGGTTGACTGCGGCTGCGCTGACAAAACCGGCTGCAAGCGCCAAGATAAGAATTGCGTTTTTCATTTTCAGTTCCTTTACTGTTGTTCTGGGTAAATAATTTCTTCAGGCGGGTCGGGTAGTTGCGTGTAGTCGACGAGCTCCACAAACTCTACGAACGGCTTTAATTGCAGTAGCTCCGGCCAGTCCCATGCGTCTGGGGCCATATCGTATTGGCCGGCTTCGTATGTGATTTTTAAAGTAATCTCGCCTTGTTTTACTTTGATTTGCGGTTCGTCTGCGTTCTCAATAACCATTTCTATTTTTTTGCGCTTCGTGAAATTTAATTACTGCGCTAGCGGCTTCTGATGCTTCGCTGTCGCTTAAACCTTCTTGCCGAAAACGTTCTTTTGCGTAGCGGTAATTTGAAGAGCCTGTATTACTTGATGCGCTGCTGCCGCTACTGCCGCCGCTGTTATTGTTGAACAGCGCGCCAATCATAAACAAGACGATAGCAATAAGCAGTACAATGGTTCCAAAAGACATTTCTGTTTTTTCTTCGCTCATTTTAGTTTCCTTTTGTAGTTAACACCCCGCCGTCAATTAACCGCGGTAGCGTTTTTTGCGTGAAGGCTTGGTAAAGGTGATTTAACGTGTAGATTATTTCTTTTCGACTCGTGACCGGCTGCCCGTTTTTTTGCAGCACCCGCTTTGTTTTTTCGAGTTCGTCAGCGGCTTTGTCCAGTATTTTGTCGATGCCGTTTGTCGTAAGCAGCCAGATAAAGCCAGCTTCTATGTCTGTAATTGAAATGCCGGTGCCTTCTACGGTGCTAGCCAACGCTGTTTGCCGGCCATTAAACGCGTCGCGCTCACATACAACCGCGTTAAATTTGTTGCACAACTCGTATTTGGCGTTGCGGCTTTCTG
>Ga0075475_10000578_pt1 | contig 17237 bp, 7 predicted proteins | sample DEB08_DNA_10_FD_76342 | JGI IMG/M metagenome (GOLD analysis project Ga0075475, IMG submission 76342) | Aqueous microbial communities from the Delaware River and Bay under freshwater to marine salinity gradient to study organic matter... | ecosystem: Environmental > Aquatic > Marine > Coastal ... | reverse complement strand
CAGAGCGGCCCCATCAGGGTGCCCTCTGCGAGAGGATCGCCGATCGGCACGGTGCCGTAGGCCTTGACGAGCTGCTCGACGAGGCCGTCGACGATCGACTCGTGGGCGAGCAGCCGGCGGGTGGTGGTGCATCGCTGGCCCGCGGTTCCGACCGCCCCGAAGAGCACCGCCCGCACCGCAAGGTCGAGGTCCGCATCGGGCGTCACGATGATCGCGTTGTTGCCGCCGAGTTCGAGCAGACAGCGGCCGAGCCGCCCAGCTACGACCTCGCCCACACGTCGGCCCATGCGGCACGAGCCCGTGGCGCTGATGAGCGGGAGCCGGCGATCCGCGATCATCCGCTCGCCGACCTCCTGATCGGTGCCGATCACGAGGCCGAAGAGGTCCGCAGGGTCGAGGCCTTCGGGTCGGAAGAGATCCTGCTCGCGCATCGCCTCCTCGGCGATCCGGTTCATGGCGATCGCGCAGAGCGGCGTCAGCAGGCTCGGCTTCCACACCATGGCGTCGCCGCAGACCGCGGCGAGCATGGCGTTCCACGCCCAGACGGCCACCGGAAAGTTGAAGGCGGTGATGATGCCGATCGTGCCGAGCGGGTGCCACTGCTCGAACATGCGGTGGTCGGGCCGCTCGCTCGGCATGGTGGGGCCGGACAGTTGCCGGGAGAGTCCGACCGCGAAGTCGGCGATGTCGATGCACTCCTGCACCTCGCCGATTCCTTCGGGGCGGATCTTGCCCATCTCGAGCGCGACCAGCTCGCCGAGGGGATCGCACTTCTCGCGAAAGGCCATGCCGAGGCGACGGACGATCTCGCCCCGCTTCGGGGCCGGGAGGCGACGCCAGTGCCGCTGCACGGCCATCGCCCGTTCGACGGCGGTGTTGTAGACGCCGGCGTCCATCATGCCCACGGCAGCGATCGCCTCGCCGGTGGCGGGGTTCTCCGAAGTCGTCGATCCAGCGGTGCCCGGGGCAACCACCCGCGGATCACGGTCGAGTCCAAGGTCGGCGAGGATGCGGTCGGCGGTGGTCATCGGTCGGGCTCCCTGCTGCGAACGTCGCCCACTGCGGTCGCGGGCGAGCCGTGCACGATACCCCGCGGAGGACGGACCCGGTCACCGGTATCATCCGATCTCCGATCATCGCTCGAGGGAGACCCGCGACCATGCCGCTCGATCGCAACCAGCTCGCCCAACGCGCCGCCCGGGAGTTGCGGGACGGGTTCTACGTGAACCTCGGCATCGGGATCCCCACCCTCGTCGCCAACCACGTGCCCGACGGCATGACCGTCTGGCTCCAGTCGGAGAATGGTCTCCTCGGCATGGGGCCGTTCCCCACCGAGGCGGAGGTCGATGCGGATCTCATCAACGCGGGCAAGCAGACCGTGACCGGCGTCCCGGGGCACAGCTTCTTCAGCTCCGCCGACAGCTTCGGCATGATCCGCGGCGGCCACATCGACCTCGCGATCCTGGGGGCGATGGAGGTCTCCGAAGAGGGCGATCTGGCCAACTGGATGATCCCCGGAAAGATGGTGAAGGGCATGGGCGGCGCGATGGATCTCGTCGCAGGCGTTCGACGGGTCGTCGTCGTCATGGAGCACTGCAACAAGAAGGGACAGCCCAAGATCATTCCCTCATGCACCCTGCCGCTCACCGGCCTTCGATGCATCGACATGGTGATCACCGACCTCGGCGTGCTCGAGATGGACGCGGATCGAAGACGATTCGTGCTGACCGAACGGGCGCCGGGCGTCTCCGTGCAGGAGATCCGGGAGAGGACCGCCGCGGAGATCGTCGTGCCGTCGGAGGTCCCCGAGATGACGGGCGTCGGGGTCGTGGCCTGACCATCTCGTGATGATCGACGCACCCTCGATCACCTCCGAACACCGCCGAACCGGCTTCCGCTACCTGGTCGCGGCGTTCTGCTTCGTCCTGGGGCTGGTCAACTATCTCGATCGGGTGGTGATCTCCTACGCGATCAAGCCGATCGAGCGGGACTTCGCGATCACCGACGCGTCGTTCGGCCTGCTGATGTCCGCCTTCGCGGTCGGCACCCTCGCCGTGAACGGCCTGTCCGGCGGCCTGCTCGACCGATTCGGCGCTCGGCGCGTGTGGAGCATCGGCCTGCTCGTCTGGTCGATCGCCATGATCCTCCAGGGCTTCGTCGAGACGTTCTGGATCTTCCTCGCCCTTCGGGTCCTGATGGGTGCTGGTGAAGGCGTCAACTTCCCAGCGATGAATCGCGCGCTCGTCGACTGGATGAAGCCCGGCGAACTCGGGCGTGCGGTCTCGTTCTCGCTGCTGGGCGTTCCACTGGCCCTGCTGCTCGGCGGAGCCGTGCTGGTGCCGCTGATCGGCTGGATCGGCTGGCGCTGGGCATTCGTGATTCTGGGAATCGCGGGCCTGGTGCTGACCGCGGTCTTCCTCGCCCTCTACCGGCAGCCACCAGGCCCCACCACTCGCAAGACGCAGGACGCGGCCAGCCTCCCACTCCGAACGCTGCTTCGCAATCGGACCCTGCTTGCCACAGGTTGGTCGTTCTTCGGGTTCGGCTGGGTCCTGTTCTTCGGCCTCTCGTGGCTTCCGGGCTACCTCGAGCAGACCTGGGACATGGATCTCGGCTCCGTGGCATGGTCGAGCAGTCTGCCGTGGGCGATCGCTCTGGGCCTGATGCCGCTCGGCGGATGGCTGAGCGACGCGATCATGGCGAAGACCGGTCGCCTGCGGAGCGCACGCGTCCATCCGATCTGGATCTGCCAACTCCTCGCAGTGCTCTGCTTCGTTCCCGTGCCGCTCGTGGGCTCGGCGGAGGTGGCGGTCCTCTTCGTGTCGCTTGCCATCGGATTCTCGATGGCTCCAAACAGCCCGTACTACTCGATCTGCGCCGAGTTGTTCCCGCCACGCACCGGCACGGCGACCGGGGTGATCGTCACCTTCTTCTCGGCCGCGGGCATCGTGTGCCCGTGGATCACCGGCTGGATCGCGGACGTCGCGGGCGGATTCGGCCCGGCGTTCGCGACCTTGTGCGTCGTCGTCGGGACCGGCGTGCTGGGAATGCTGATCTTCGCACGCGACGAACCGGCGGCATCCGGAGCATGAAAACGCCCGGCCAAGCGGCCGGGCGTCGTTCATGCCGGGTTCGAGCGAAGCTCCATCACTCGACGATGTACACGCCCTCGAGCGCCTTGGTGGTGCGCTCGTGCATGTCCATCAGATGACTGCGCGAGTACGCGTCGAGCACCCTCTGGGCCTCGGGCTGATCGCCGAGCAGGGCGTTCATGCGCTCGTTGAGCTCGAGCAGCTCCATCAGGGCGAGCTGTCGGATGGGCCGGTCGACCCGAGCCTTCCCGGTCGCGAGGGCGATGAGGCGATCGGTGAGATCCGCCTGCAGGTTCCGACGGAACGCCGAGATGAACGGGGAGCGATCGGTGTACTCGCCCTCGAAGATGTCCTCAGCGGCGAGTTCCGCGTAGACCTCCGTGGTGACCGTGTCGAACAGCTCGGGCAAGGTCATCGCGTCCTGATCGGCGGGGATCCGCAACTCGTTGTCGTAGACGCGACCGAGCGTCGAGGGGTTCATCAGGAGCGTGAGGGCGAGATTCTGGGTCGCGGCGATCGCGTCCATGATGCCCCACGTCGAACTGGATCGCGCCGAGCGGTTGCTGAACCACTTCTCGACCGTCAGCTTGTTGACCAGCTCGGGGGTGATGCCGAACGCGTCGTCTCGGAAGGCGTTGGCGAGCACGAAGGCCAGCGCCTCGCGCTGCTTCTCGACCGCGACCGGGACCAGCGGGTCGCCCGCGTTGGGATCGCCCTTCTTGACGCGATTGACGTGGGTTCCGCCGACCCACGACGCGGCGACGTCGATCATCTGCCGCTGCTCGCCGAGGGTTCGCAGATACCCGCGCCGGGCCTTGGCCCAGCTGTCGCCGTCCTTGACATACTGGTCGAGAAGACGATCCCGCTGGGCTCGGACCATCACCATCTGGTTGCTGGCCCACTTCAGGGGATCCTTGCCGAAGTCGTAGCGACGCGCCAGCGGATCGGGTCCACCGGTGTCTTCGTCGGTGAGATAGGCGTGTTCCGGCTCGGCGACGCGGGCGAGGACCTTCTTGGGATCGTCGAAGGTGTACCCGTACTCGATCGCCCACTTGTCGTAGGGGCCGATCGTGACCATCGCGTAGTCGCCCTGCACGAGGTCGTCGTCGTAGTTGAAGTTGGTTCCGATGTAGTCCATCACGCTCGCGGCGTAGGCGGTGCCCTTCATCTCCTCGGAGTTGACCTCGTCGAAGTCGTAGAGGGCCGACGCCTTGAAGTTGTGCCGCAGGCCGAGGGTGTGCCCGACCTCGTGGGCGACGAGGTGCTCGAGCTGCGGACCGACGAAGCTCTCGGGAATGCCGTCGAGCAGCTGGCCTTCACCCTCCTCGGCCTGGTCGAGCAGACCGAGCATGTCGAAGTGCATGCTGGCGATCGCCATGCCGCGGGCCATGCCGTGCGCGGCGAGACAGTGCGAGCACTCGGTGCCGACCCACTGCTGGATCTCCTTCAGGTTCTCGTCGCCGGCCAGAATCGGATCCTTCAGACTGTCCGCCGGATCGACGTCGCCGGCGGCCCGGCGGGCATCGCGCTCGGCGAGCACCGCGGCCCGATCCGAAGGGGGCACCAGCTGCACTCGGGGATCCCACTCGGGATGGTTCTCGAGCCACACCCGGGCCTCGGGAGTCAGGCTCATCGCCGCCTCCATCGGACGATCCTCGTACCAGTTGTAGAACGCGCGGATCCAGCCGTCGGTCAGGATGATGTCCGCGTCGAGGATCTGTCCGGTGAGGGGATGGGCGCGGCTGGGACCGATCGCCGTGGCGACGTCGTTGTTCAGCCAACGCACGAAGTTGTAGCGAACGTCCTCGGGGTCCTTGTCCATGTGTGCCCCGGTCACTTCGTCCTGCTGGTAGACGACGATCGCCTCGTCGAGGCCGATGCGCTCGAACGCCTCGTTCCACTGGAGCACTCCGTCACGGACGAACCGTCGGTAGCGGACCGGAACGGTGTGCTCGATGTAGAAGACGATCGGCTCCTTGGCGGGGCTCAAGGCGAGCTTGGGGTCCCGCTTCTGGAGGTTCCAGCGATTGATGTACCGGGTCCAGTTGGTCTCGGTGCCGTACTGGCCGAGGTCCCGATAGTCGGTGGTGAAGTATCCGACGCGGTCGTCGGCCTCGCGGGGCTTGTAGCCGCCGCCGTCGGGCACCAGGCTGATCGAGTAGTGCAGCGTCTTGAAGTTGCCGCCGGGATCCGGCGCCTCGACGGCGATCTCGATGTTCTGCGGGAACGCCTTGGTCTTCGTGAACTTTGCGAGACGCCCGTTGAGCGGAAGTCCGGCGAGCTTGGCGGAGTTGCCCACGAGCAGCTGGTCGAGGTCGATCACCGGCTGGCCGTTCGGCCCCCGACAGACCACGGGCATCTCGAGCAGCACGCTGTCGGTGAAGATCCGTCCCACCGAGTCCCGCGAAACCTTCTCGCCGGTGGACCGGACCTCGAGCTGCGGCTCGACGAGGGCGATGCGGTCGCCGTAGTCCTTCCACTCGACGTAGCGGGCAGGTCCCTGCAGTCCGGAGAAGATCACACCGCCGGCGGGTGTCACCGCGAAGAAGTACTTCTGACGTTGCCAGTTCCGTGGAAGCTCCGCAAGCAGTTGCTGCTCGCCCTCGTTGAACCAGATCCCGTAGAGCGATCCACCGTCCTGAGAGGACTGGATCTGCTTGTATCCCTTGGAGACATCCTCGAACTTCGGAAGTTGCCGCTGGGCGGCGGCGAGGGAGGCGGGAATCGCCGCCGCGATCGCGGCTGCGAAGAGGATCTTCCGGGTCATGAGGCTGTTCCTGTCGAGGGGTCTTCGGGACGATCTGTCGTGGTGGGTGGGCATGGGTGCCAGTGGTTCGGGTGTCGCTCGGGGGCGGTCGGACACGGGTCGGTGTGCGTCGTGGCGAATCGCAGAACGACGCAGGCGGAAGTTCATCGGCCGAGACCCTCTTGAACCGCTTGGGCGGGCCTGGGGTTGCATTCCCGGACCCTCCGGTGCCTAGGGAAGGATCGGCCTTCGGGGATGGGTTCCCCATCGGACGTCGGGGAATGCCCGAAGGTTCGACCGGATCGCCTCTCAGGATGCGTTTTCGGACCGTCCAGGGGCGGCGCCACCAGCGGGGCTCTCCCCCGATGTCCCAGGCCCAATGAAGAAGGCCCCCGGCGGATGCCGGGGGCCGAGGGGGTTCGAAACGGGAACGATGAACCGTTCGCCTCAGGGACACATGCCCCAGGCCGCGAGCAGCACCGAAAGGTCGGCACCGCCGACGGTCCCATCGCCGTTCAGGTCGTACTCGGGCTGCGAAGTGCCCCAGGCCCCAAGCAGGATGGCGAGGTCGGCCCCGCCCACCACGCCGTCGCCGTCGAAGTCGCCTTCGCAGAGGTTCTTCTCGTCGCCGACCAGCACGCTCTGCATGCCGGGAAGCTTCGCGAAGTTCACGAATCGCGGATCCCCCAGATTGTCACCGCCGCCGAGGCCGCCCAGCATCTGGTTGGAGACGAAGTCGTGGCCGCTGGTGTTGATGAAGGCGCAGATGCGAATGGGGCTGCCGTCCCATTCCATCAGCGCCAGCGGCACCTTGATCTCGACACCGGTTCCGACTCCGGCACCACCGTCGGGCTGGGCCTCGATGCCCCCGTCGACGCCGCCCACGTTGGAGTTGTCGAGCGAGAAGACGATGCCGTTGTCCATGAAGTTGGGCAGGCCCGCAAGGCCCGGACCGCCGAAGCCGCCAAGCCCGAAGCCGTCGGTGGGCATCGTCGCCCAGTTCAGGTAGATGTCCACGGCGCCCGGCCCGCCGCCGTTGCCCATGTTCAGATAGAAGTCCGCCCCGAAGTCCGGCTCGAATGTCAGACCGGGGCCGGCCTTGGGATCCTTGGGCACGGCGGCCATGCGCTGCAGAGCGCCGAAGTCGATGTCGGCGTTGTCGGCAAGAACCGTGTTCTGTCCTCCCGCCCGGCAGTCGACGAAGATCTCGATCTTGTTGAAGTTGCTCTCGAGGTTTCCGCCGAGCAGCATGTGGAGGTGGTCCTCGTCGTAGAAGGCGTAGAGGACGTCGATCTCGGAGCCGTTGGCCGCGTCGACGAGGCCCAGGTCGCTGTTGCCGAAGCCGGTCTGGGTGTCCTGGATCGAGATCGGGTCGCCGTACTCCTCGCTGACCATGCCGTCGACGCAGAAGAAGACCTCGCCCTGGCACTCGTCGGGAATGCCGTCGAGGTTGCAGTCGTTGCTGGTGCCGTCGGCGATGTCGCAGCCGTCGGCGATGCCGTTGCCGTTGCAGTCGAGATCGCTGCCGCCGCAGGTGTCGGTACCGCCGCAAGGCACGCAGGCCGTGGCGGCCACCTCCGCGCAGGCGGAATCCCAGACCACCTCGCAGCAGGTCGGGTCGGTCGCGCAGACCGTCGCACAGCAGTCGCCGTCGCTGCAGTAGGCCGTGCCGGTGTTCAGGCAGCAGTTCCCCGCATCGGGATCGCCGCAGTAGGGCGTGCCCTTGCCCGACACGACGGTGGCGTACTGCTCGCCCGCGATCGCGGCGAAGTCGACGACCCGGGGCTCGCCGAGATTCGGCAGTCCGCCGAGCGAACCGAGCACCTGGTTCGACATGAAGTCGTGGCTGCCGGAGTTCACGAAGACGCAGACCGCGAGGCGTCCACCGTCGTAGCCGATGAGGTCGAGAGGAATGGCGAACTCGAGTCCGGTGGCGACGCCGAGACCGCCGTCGGGTTCGAGGCCGTCGCCGCCGGTGACGCCGGCGACGTTGGAGTTGTCGATCGAGAAGAGGATGCCGTTGGAGGCGACGTTCTCCACGCCCGCGGACCCGCTGCCGCCGTAGTCGCCGAAGCCGCCGCCCGAAGTGAGCAGTTCCGCCCAGTCGAGGTACATGGTGTAGGGCTCGCCGCCCCCGCCGAGGGTGATGTAGTAGTCCGGGGCGAACCCGACGTCGAAGGTCAGGCCCGGCGCCGTGTCGGGGTTGTTGGCACTCGTCCCCATTCGGTTCAGACCGTCGAAGTTCACCGGTGCGTTGTCGTTGCGGAGCGTGTTCTGCCCGCCCGCCCGGCAGTCGATGAAGATCTCGATCTTGTTGAAGTTGCTCTCGAGGTTGCCGCCGAGGCCGAGGTAGAGCACGTTGTCGACGACGACCGCGTGCAGGTTGTCGAGTTCGGATCCGTTCGCGGCATCGATCAGGCCGAGGTCGCTGTTGCCGAAGCCCGTCTGGTTGTCCTGGACGAGCAGGGCCGGTCCATATGACTTGTCGATGGTGCCATCGACCACGGGGGCCTGGGCCGAGACGGTGCCGGAGAGGAGGAGTCCGGCAGCGGCGGGCACGAAAAGGAAATCGCGCGGGGTGGTCATCGATGACACTCCGTGGGTCGACAGGTTCTGGTCCGGCGCCCCGTGGCCTCCGGACGATCTCTTCCGAGGGGTGGGCGAGGATCCCGGCGGATCGCCGATCCTTCGCCCTTCCCGTGGTGCTCTTCGCTGGAAAGTATGCCGCCGGATCCGGCGAGACCAAGAGAAATCGCGGGGCATTCCTCGGGAGAAGAGTGCCCGCTCGACCGCCCGGGGTCCGCGAACCACCTCTCCCGCGACGAGGGGGCGGCGCCGACGTCGCGACCGGCAGATCCCAGCGGAGGTGCCGCTGCCAGGGTGGTCCCGCGTGGCGAACGGTGCCATACTTTTCGACGCCGCCGTGCCTCGAGGCCCCGCCTCGACGACTCCGGCGAACCGCGGCTCTGCCGCCTCCGTTGAAGTCCGACCGGCGAATCTGGATCCCGACACCCCCGCTGCCGAGACCCGAGTCCGATGCACCGCGCCGCCCTTCTCACCTCCCCACGACCGACCAACGGTTTCCAGGCCATCCTCGCGATCGCGCTCTTCGCGATCGCCGCGCCGGCCGCGCTCGCCCAGCCCTCCGACCGACCGGGCGTCGGGGCGATCCCCTACCAGGACGGCGCCGTCGCCGGGACCACCTTTCGAACGTGGGCTCCCTTCGCGACCTCGGTGCGGGTGGCCGGGCCGTTCAACGGCTGGAATCAGAACTCCACGCTGCTCTACCCCGAAGGCGAGGGGTGGTGGAGTCGCGACGTCGCCAACGTCGGTCCCGGGACGCCCTACAAGTACGTCGTCGTCGGAGGCGGCGAGACCATGTGGCGGGCGGATCCGCGCGGACGCATGACCACGCCGAACTTCGGCAACAGCGTCGTCTACGACCCGGACGCGCACGAGTGGTCGGACACGCCGTTCACGATGCCCGTCTGGGACGACCTCGTCATGATGGAGGTGCATCCGGGCACCTTCGGTCTCGACGCCGGCGAGGCGCCACCAGCCACCTTCGACGAGTGCATCGAGCGTCTCGACCACCTCGCGGATCTGGGGATCAACGCCATCGCCCTGATGCCCGTCAACGAGTTCCCGGGCGACATCAGCTGGGGCTACAACCCGACCGGCCTCTTCGCCGTCGAGCAGTCCTACGGCGGTCCGGACGCGCTCAAACGGTTCGTCGATGCGGCCCACGAACGGGGCATCGCCGTTCTCGGCGACGTCATCTACAACCACTGGGGGCCGACGGATCTGGATCTGTGGCGATTCGACGGCTGGAGCGAAGGCCCCTGGGGCGGCATCTTCTTCTACAACGACGAGCGGGCCGTCACGCCCTGGGGAGACACGCGGCCGGACTACGGTCGCCCCGAGATCCGCGACTTCATCAAGGACAACGTGCGCATGTGGCTCGAGGAGTTTCGCCTCGACGGGCTTCGATTCGACGCCACCAAGTTCATTCGCCGCACCAACTGGGGGGATCTCGCCGAGGGCTGGAGCCTGCTTCGCGAGACGAACGACATGATCGACGCCCTGCAGCCGTGGAAGATCTCGATCGCCGAGGACATGGACGGCGACTCGTGGATCACCCGACCGACCGGCAACGGCGGCGCCGGCTTCGACACCCAGTGGGATCCGGTGTTCATGCACCCGATGCGCAGCGCCCTGATCACTCCGAACGACGCCGATCGGGACATGGGCACCATCGCCTCGATCATCGATGGCACCACCGAGGAGGGTGACGCGTCCAAGCGGATCATCTACGTCGAGAGTCACGACGAGGCCGCCACCGGCGGCCGAATCCCCTTCGCGGTGGACACCGGCGATCCGCTGGGCTGGTGGAGCCGCAAGCGGGCGACGCTTGGCATCAGCGTGCTGATGACCGCCCCCGGGCTGCCGATGCTGCTGCAGGGACAGGAGTTCCTGCAGGGAGGTGGATTCAGCGACACCCAGCCGCTGGCGTGGCATCAGGCCGAGGACCATGCCGGCATCGTCGACATGACCCGCGATCTCATCGCCCTGCGGCGCAACCTCGCCGGGCGCACCGCGGGACTCTCGGGCAACCACATCAACATCCTGCACGTCAATCACGATGCGAAGGTCATGGCGTTCCAGCGCTGGAATCAGGGCGGCTTCGGCGACGACACCGTCGTGGTTCTCAACTTCTCCAACACCGCCTTCGAGGAGTACCGGATCGGCATGCCCCACGGCGGAAGCTGGCGACTTCGCTTCAACGGCGACGCGACCATCTACGATCCGGAGTTCACCAACGCGCCCGCATTCGACACGGTCGCGGACGGTCCTCCCTACGACGGCATGCCCCAGAGCATGTCGTTCGGTCTGGGTCCCTATTCGGCTCTGGTGTTCAGTCGGCCTCGGATCGGCTCGCCGGACATCACCCGCGACGGCGTCGTCAACGGCGCCGACCTCGCCGAGATCCTCTCCAAGTGGAACTCGAACGATCCGTTCGCCGACCTCAACGACGACGGCATCGTGAACGGCACCGATCTCTCGATGCTGATCGCATCGTGGTCCCCCAAGGGCAAGGGCGGCTGAGTCCGGCGAACAACGCCCCCCGGCGGTACGCCCGGACGGCGACCGCTCGATCGGTACGCGGCGATTCCGACCGGACCGAGCCCGCCCCGAGGCCTCAGGACCGACAGACCGGATCGTCGAGCGACACCAGGCTCTCGAAGACGGCTCGGACCCCTTCCGCGACCGCGGCATCGCCGGGCCAGACCGACTTGCGTCGTTCGGCGATCTCCAGCGGTCGCTCGAAGGCTCGCTCGGCCTGTTCGTAGACCGACCAGTCCGCATCGGAGGGCTCGCGGCGATCGGCCGCTCGCTGGGCCAGCCGCTGCCTGACGACCTCGCGGTCGCACGTCGCCTCCACGAGGATGAACGGTCGCTTCGGCACATCGGAGCGGTCGGCGAGATCGGCGAACATCGCTCGCTGCGACGCCCGCGAGAATGCCGCGTCGACGACGACGTGCCGGCCCCGACGGAGTCCGGCCTCCGCAGCGTCTCGCAGCGAGGCATAGGTCCGCCCCGTCCACTCCGGCGAGTAGAGACTTTCCCCTGAAGCATCGAGACCGCTCCGGTCGTCGATCGCGACACCTGCGAGGCGCTTCCGAACGATGTCGCTTCGCAGCACCAGGGCCCGCAGCGGCTTCGCGATCGCTCTCGCCATGGTGCTCTTGCCGGTTCCCGGCAGGCCGCAGGTCAGGACGATCGAGGGCGGGAGCAGGTAGCCCGTCGCGAGATCGGCGTAGCGCCGCGCCGAGACGAGACTCGCCGCGCGAGATGCGTCGGGCACGTTCGGGTCGCGACTGCGAATCGCCTCGACCAGCGTCCGGACCAGCGCGTAGTGGAATCGAAACAGCGGGCCCAACTCGATCACCGCCCGATCGTTCGAGGCCCCCGCGTACGCTCGGGTCCACTGGGCCGCCAAGACCGCGAACCCGCGACGATCGAGATCCATCGCGAGATGGGCCGCCTCGCAGGCGACATCGCGGCAACGCATCCGGCGATCGAACTCGATCGCATCGAAGGCGAGCAGACGTCCGTCGACCTCGCAGAGGTTGCCCGCATGGAGGTCGCCGTGGCCTTCCCGCACCCGTCCCGCCTCGACCCGCTGCGCAAGCAGGTCCCGGTGCAAGGCGAGCCGCGCGAAGCCCTGCTGCTTCAGCCACGCGAACCGTCGGGGCGAGATCGCATCGAGTTCGCCCTCGCCCGTCAAGGGCGCGAGCCGCGCGAAGTTCTCCTCGAACTGCCGTCGCATGCCGTCGGATCCGCCGTGCTCGTCGATGCCCGGACCCGTGGGACTGGCCGCGTGGAAGGCGGCGAGATCGACGGCGAAGCGCGACAGGATCGCCCGAATGCGAGTTCGCTCGCTCAGGCCCGACTCGTCCGACCCTTGCTCAAGCTGGTGATCGAAAAGCCCCTGCTCCGGCAGCCGACGCATGCGAACGGCGACCTCGACGACCTCGCGATCGCCCGGATCGGAAGTCAGGCGAAGCGAGCCGTCCGGATCGCGCACCACCGCGTCCACGCCGAGGTAGAGCTCCGGAGCCGTGCGGCGATTGACCCGCACTTCCTCTTCGCAGAAGTGCCGCCGCTTCGCGAGCGTCGAGAAGTCGAGGAAGCCGAGATCGACCGGCTTCTTCACCTTCCACGCGAACCCGCCCGCGAGGAACACCACCGAGATGTGGGTCTGCCGCGTCTCGATCGGCGCCATGTCTGCGAGCTCACCAGTCCCGCACTCGCGGTACGCGTCCGCCTCCGACAGCGCCTTGATCGCATCGTCCAACGCCACCGTGGAAGTCTACGTCGCACGCCGAAGTCGGTACCGGACGTGCGTCGACCCGGACGCCGCTATGGAACGGGGCAGATCCCGTCGAGCGTGACTTTGATCCCGTCGTAGGCCACCGGACCGGAAGCGCCCCAGCCGTTGCCGATCCCGATGGTGAACGACCCGTCGAGAAGCAGACCGTCGACCGGGACCGACACCGTTCCCGCGTAGAAGCCGTCCTCTGCCGAGCCCGCCCCGTCGAAGGGCCAGGTGCCGCCGAACACGACCCCGTTGAACGTCTGGTCGAACCCACCCCAGTAGACGGGGGGGTTCGTGCCATCGTCGATCACGAGGACCAGATCGGACGCCCAGCTGACGCCATCGCCGCTGAACGTGAAGGTGATCGCCACCTCACTCGGGGCGCCCACGGCGGCAAACCCGAGCGTGGAGATCTCGCCGCCGGAAAGGATCAGGTCGCCCATCTCGAAGGTGGCCGGCTCGCCGTCGCAGCAGGCCGGAGACTCGCCGCAATCCGGATCCTCGCAGTCGACCAACCCGTCGCCGTCGTCGTCGGTGCCGTTGTCGCAGATCTCCTGCGGCGGGGCGCACGGATCGCAGATCTTGCCCGCGGCCTCGACGCAGATCGAGTCCCACGAAGTCTCGCAGCAGAACGGATCGACTGCGCACACCGCGCTGCAGCACGATTCGTCGCTGCAGTACGGCGTTCCATTGGCCTCGCAGCAGTCCCCCGCCGCCGGATCCCCGCAGACTCCGGTCCCCCCGCATTCGGGGGCGTTCGCGCAGTCGGCATCCTCGCAGTCGACGAGTCCGTCGCAGTCGTCGTCGACGCCGTTGTCGCAGATCTCCGAAGCGCCGGGATTCACGTTTGGATCGTTGTCGTCGCAGTCGTCTCCGCCGCAGGAGGTCGGGGCATATCCGTCACCGTCCTCGTCGAGCAGTTCGTGGAGGCACTCGCCGTTCACACAGGAGTCGACGGTACAGGGGTCGCCATCGTCGCACACGACACCGCATTCGCCGCAATTCTGGATGTCGCTCGAGAGATCGACACAGACGCCATTGCAGTCGGCCAGACCGTCGGGGCAGCAACCGGGAAACCTCGCACAGTCCGAATCTTCGCAGTCGACGAGCCCGTCGCCATCGTCGTCGACGCCGTTGTCGCAGACCTCCTGCAGTCCGCCGCCGCAGATCGAGCACAGCTTCGCGGCGGACTCTGCGCAGATCGAGTCCCACGCGCTTTCGCAGCAGAACGGATCAGTCGCGCACACCGTGCCGCAGCACTCCGCGTCGTCGCAGAACGGAGTCCCGTTGTCCTCGCAGCAGTCTCCGCTGTTGGGATCTCCGCAGAACCCGCCCGTGTCGCAGTCCGGATCGGCCGCACAGTCGGGATCGTCGCAGTCCACCAGACCGTCGCCGTCGTCGTCGATCCCGTTGTCGCAGATCTCCGTGGGCGCGCCGCAGAGGTCGCAGAACTTCGCTGCAAGCTCTGCACACAGGCCGTCCCAGGACTCGAGGCAGCACACCGGATCGATCGTGCAGACGATGTCGCAGCAGGCGATGTCGTCGCAGTACGGCGTGCCGTTCGCCTCGCAGCAGTCTCCGGCCTCGGGATCGCCGCAGTACAGCGCTGCGGGATCGCCGACCAGTCGAATTCGGTCCACAAGGACCACCGAGTCGTACTCGTCGTCGCCGGCGTCCTCGATCCGCACCACGTAGCTGCCGGGTCCCTTGGTGATGGGCACCACCACGGAGACGGTCTTCCAACCGGTGTGGCCGACGGTGTCGTCGCCGCCGGGAAAGTCGATGCCTTCGATGGCGGTGAACTCGGAGGCGTTGACGCTTTCCACGGCAAGCAGGCGCTCTGCCCCGTCGGGCTCGACGAGGACGATCCGAAGGCTGTCGTTGAACTCGCTGCCCACGAACTCCGGCCACTCCTCGGTGAGGAAGTCGTAGTCGAAGGTGATGCCGAACTGGGTCACCCCCGGCTGCACGAGGAAGTCCTGACGCAGGCTCGCGGCGATGCCGGCCCCGGCCGGCCCCGTGCTGACGTAGGCCATGCGATTCCGGTCCGTGGCCGCGAGCGGACCGAGACTCTCGACCACCGCCACGGTGCCCTCGGTGGACCAGGTATCGAGATTGGGCAGCTCCGGGAAGATCTCGTAGAGCTCGAAGCTGCCGTCGAACACGCTCTCGAAGAGGTCGAGGCGTCCGTCACCGACCGCGGGGCCGTCCCCGGTGCGGTCGGCACCGGCCCGGATCCGAAGGCCGGCCAGTCGGGCGTCGATCGGAAGGCCCCCCTCGCCCCCGAGTGGCCGGCCGATGGTGGCCGCGAGCGCTCCGGCGGTCATCGCCGCGGCGCCGCTGGTTCCCGTGGTGGTGGTGTACCCGCCCCCGAGGGCGGTGGTTGGCAGGTTCGCGCCGGGCGCTCCCACATCGACCCACGTGCCGAGGTTGGCGCCTGCAAGAGGAAGTCCATCCACTCCGTACGCACCCACGCAGAGGACGTCGGGGAAGGCGCAGGGGTAGCGTTCGACGCTTTGTCCGTCGATCTGCATGCCGCTCGCTGCGACCACGATGCAGTCCCGCTCGACCGCATAGGCGACCGCCGACGCGACGACGGCGCTCGGCGCATCGAACGTGCCCGACACGCTGATCACCCGCGCACCGTTGGTCGCCGCGAAGACGATGCCGGCCGCGAGGGTGACGTCGCTTGCACCTTCGCCGAAGGCCCGCACCGCGATGATCGGGCTCTGCCACGAGACGCCGGCGATGCCGATGCCGTTGTTGCCGACCGCCGCGGCGATGCCGGCCATGCGGGTGCCGTGGCCGTCCTCGTCGGCCGGATCGTCGTCGCCGTCGACGAGGTCGGATCCGGGAAGCGCCACGACCTTGGACCCTGCGGCGGTCTGGAAGTCCGGATGGTCCGCATCGACGCCGGTGTCGACGACGGCGATCGCGACGTTGCCCGTCACGATCGTCCAGGCCTCGTTCGCGCGAATCGTCCGCAACGCAACCTGATCGGAGTACAGGGGATCGTCGGGAACGAGTTCGGTGATGGTGATCGGGAGAATCGGCTCGGCCACGTCGACATCGACGACCGTCTTCATCGCCGCGATCGCCGCGAACACCCCGCCCGCCGTTCCATCGCCGGGAATCGACACCTGATAGGCCGCGGTCGCGGGCACGCTGCCGACGATGGTGCCGTCGATCAGGGCAAGGATCTCGAGAATCCGCTCGTCGCTGGTTCCCGGGGCGAAGATCACGAGGATCTCGTCGGCGTAGATGGTGGTGCCGCCGGGGCCGTCGACGAGGGCGCCCGGGTCGGACGCGGCGGGTCCGATCGGAAACGGCGTGACGTCGAGGGTGTAGATCGACGTCTCGAGCGATCCGCCGAACACGCCGCTCGCCGAGGTCGCCTTGTAGTAGCGGGCGTCCTCCTCTTCGCCGGCGTCCACCGTCACCGTGCCGGTGTAGACGCCGTCCCCGGAGGTCGCGTCGGGTCCGGCGCCGTCGTCTCGGAGGGTCGCCACCGACGAGATCGGCGTTCCATCGGCCTCGGTCTGCGCAAGATCGAAGGTCGCCGGCGGAACGGACACGCCCGTCAAGCTCACGCTGAACACCACGTTGGTCGGGGTGGCGGGATTGACCGCGGCCGGCTCGGCGCCAATCGCAGACAGATCCGGGATGCCGGCGAGCGGAAGCACCTCGACGGTCACATCGACCGACACCGCGCTCCCACCCACGGGCGTGGCGGTGGTGCCGAGTACGAAGCTCCCCGCACTCTCCGCGCTCACGAGCGCGTTGAACACGTAGGTGCCGTCTGACTCGACGACGAAACCGCCCAGAGGAACGTCGTTCACGACCGAGAGCCCCGCAGGTGTGCTGGTCTGGGACACCTCGACCACGATTGGGTCTGCGCCAAGGCCCGACACCTCGATCGACCCGGCCAGCCCGGTGCTGCCCCCCTCGGTGAAGGAGAGCGACTCGGCCGACAGCGTCAACACGAGTTCCGGGAACGCCGGAGGACACTCGCCCCACGCATTGAGCACCGCGGTCAGGTCGGTGCCATCGACGATGCCGTCGCCGTTGACGTCGCCCTCGCCGTCGGTCGACCAGGTGAAGAGCACCACACCGAGATCGACCCCGTTGACCTGCCCGTCGCCGTTGAGATCCGCCGGGCAGGAACCGGCGCCGCTCCCCGCCCACGCCGGATATGCGCATGCGGCGAGAACCAGTGGCGCCGTCGCACTCCACCGGTGCCGAGATCGCGGAGACGTGCGGTCGATGAATGCCGGTAGGAGCTTCTGCTGTCCGCGCATGGGGGGACTCGATGAACCGATCGACCGTTCGTGGAGGGCGCACGGAGCCGCCAGCACCTCGTCCGAACGAGACGACAATCCTGCCTCACGACTGGACGACTGCCGCGCCAGATCTTTGGAAAACGTCGTAGAAACCCGCAATCCTCGAGATTCCACGGCACACCTGGCGGCTGCACCGCCTCGCCACCTGTTCTCGGCCACATCGCTTCCAGCGGACCTAC
>Ga0075475_10000575_pt1 | contig 17267 bp, 17 predicted proteins | sample DEB08_DNA_10_FD_76342 | JGI IMG/M metagenome (GOLD analysis project Ga0075475, IMG submission 76342) | Aqueous microbial communities from the Delaware River and Bay under freshwater to marine salinity gradient to study organic matter... | ecosystem: Environmental > Aquatic > Marine > Coastal ... | reverse complement strand
GACGATCTGGCCGAGCCGTCGACGAGCCTTCCCGCATCCGAAGGTCATCGGCGAAGATCCCACCCCGACGGGATCCGGACCGACGCATCGGCGTCGACCGGCCGATCGAACCATCGGTGGTACCGTTACAGATGTCAAAGGTTCGTCGATCCCGCGTCTCGAATGCCCATCGACGACCCCACACCGCCCGGACTCGCCATGCCCGCCACGACCGCCGCCTCACCCGCCCCCGACCTACGGCCGCCCGCGGCGGAACTCGAGGGGATTCGGAAGGCCTACGTCCGCCCGGACGGAACGATCCTCGTCGAGGCCCTTCGCGGGATCGACCTGACCATCGAGCACGGCCGCTACGTGGCGATCATGGGTTCGTCGGGGTCGGGCAAGTCGACCCTGATGAACATCCTCGGCTGCCTCGATCGGCCCACCGCGGGGCGGTACCGCCTCGATGGGGAGGAGGTGGCCACGCTCGAGGACGAGGCCCTGAGCCGAATCCGTGGCCGCCGGATCGGCTTCGTCTTCCAGGCCTTCAACCTGATTCCCGAGCTCACCGTCGCCGAGAACGTCGAGGTTCCGCTGTTCTATCAGGGCGTTCATCGCAGCGACCGCCGCGCTCGAGCTGCGGCGATGCTCGAGAAGGTCGGCCTCGGCGACCGCATGGGACATCGCCCGGGCCAACTCAGCGGAGGCCAGCAGCAGCGGGTCGCGGTGGCGAGAGCGCTCGTGACCGATCCGGCGATCCTGATGGCGGACGAACCCACCGGAAACCTCGACTCGGCCACCGGCTTCGCGATCCTCGACCTGATCGACCAGCTTCACGCCAGCGGCCTCACCATCATCATGGTCACCCACGACGAGCGGATCGCCGAGCGATGCCAGCGGGTGGTGCGACTTCGCGACGGTGTGATCGAAAGCGACGAGTCCGGCGGCAGTGGTCGAGGTTCCCGGCGGCCGGACGCCACCGCGGATCTCGAACGGAACGCCTCGACCTGGTTCGCGCCTCCCAAGAGCGCCGAGGCGCCATCGAGCCGATGACTCCAAAGCGATGATCATGCGAAGGTCGCGGATCCCGATCCTCGAGGGATCGTGATCGTTCACCCGCCCCATCGCTGCGAAGACCTGCCCCCGATCGACAGGAGACCACAGGCGTGCGGATCCTCGGCATCGACCCCGGACTCGGCATCACCGGCTACGCGGTGATCGAGGCCGCGGCGTGGCACGAGGCCCGCATCGTCGAGGCCGGCGCCCTGCGTCCGGGCCGGGGCGAGGCCCTGCCGGTGCGCCTGAGACGACTGCACGAGGAGGTCGCGGGCCTCGTCGCCGAGTTCACCCCATCCCGTCTCGTGGTCGAGCAGGTCTTCGTTCACCGCAGGCACGTGCGGAGCGCCCTGCAGATGGGTCACGCCAGAGGGGTGATCCTGCTGGCCGCCGCAAGTCGCGACCTTCCCGTCGACGAGTACAGCCCCGCGGAGATCAAGAAGGCCCTCACCGGGAACGGACAGGCGTCCAAGCGACAGATGCAGATCGCGGTGACCAGGCAGTGCAGCCTCTCGTCGCTGCCCGAGCCGGCCGACGTCGCCGATGCCATCGCGATCGCGCTCTGCGGCGTGCGACGCCGTCTCGAGGCCTCGTCGGGGCCCGAAGCGATGCTCGCCCTCGCGGGCACGAGCGGATCGCGAAGCGCGTCGGCCCGCCGGTCCGCCCCGACCGCGGACGATCTCGTCACGCTCGCCCGTCGAGGCGTTCGGATCAGCGAGACGGGCGGATCACCACGCTGACCGGGGTTCCCGGCGGCGGGACCTGATCCTCCGCGACGCGAAACGGCTCCTGTTCCACATCGATGCGATCCGCAAGCACCTCCTCGTGGGCGACGACTTCGTCTCCGAAGGTGACCAGACCCACCACCGATCCACTGAAGTCGGCGAGGTAGACGCGTCCCTGCTCGTCCACCTCCTCGAGACTGCCTGCGAAGCGCCACGGATGCGTCGGGCCGCGCCGACCATTCCGAGCAAGGAACCAACTCGACAACGGCTCCTCGACCTTCCCTCGTCGCGGATGGGTGTACCGCAGCAGGATCTCGAGCTCCGGCCCCGCCGGCGCTTCGCGGACCACCGCACCGGTCGTCTCGTCGAGGCGCCAGCGTCCGGGCCGGCCAGGCTCGAGGCCGAGCATCAGCAAGGCCGCGTGCAGGAGGCGGGGCGGGGTATCGACGACGAGCAGCGACTCGTGCTCCCGGGTGCCGGCGATGCAGATGGCCTGCTCGAGCCAGCCCGCATCGAGCGCCGACTGTGCGGCGAGGCGGACTTCCCGCTCGGCCAGATCGACCTCGAGACCGGGAGAGATTCGAATCGGCGGCGCGGGGGCCGCCTCACTCGTGCCTGACTCCGTCCGAACCGACCGCGCGGCGTCGTCAGACTCGACGGCGCCACTTGAAGGTTCCGGATCGGATTCGGGCCTCCACGCCTCGGCGATCCCGGTGGCGACCGGAGGCGTGTCGGCATCCGTGTCGGCCTCGTGGATCGCCTCGCCGACCGTGCAGGCGGAGACGGCCGCCATCGCCAGTGCCAACACCAGAGCACATCCCGCGCCCGCGAGCGAGGCCGCGACTCGACACATGGCTGGCGGCCATGGTCTCAGGAGATCGAGACGGTCGGTGCCGGACCTCATCGTTGAGAGGATCCCAGATTCGCGACGAAGCTGCGGGGTTCGGTCAGGTGGATGTCCGCCGCCACGACGCAGCAACCTCCCAGCGGCGAGATCCCAGAAGCAGAGAAGCTCCCGTCGGTGAACAAGCATGTTGGTGAAAGAAAAAAGGCCCGGCAGCGGCCGAAGCCAGCTGCCGAGCCCTTCCGGGGGCGAGTGATGAGTTGGAACAATAGGCGTCTTCACAAGATTGGCAAGGTCCTCGGAGAGGAAATCGGCGAGAAAGTGACAAATGTGGACACACGCCGTCGGTGACTTGGAAACTCGGACGCGTCTTTCACCGAGGCATCGCAGCAACCCTCCGGTCCTCGTGTCGCGTTCGCGGCACTTATCGGTCGATCGGCTGGTGAACGCAACCGCGACTTCATCCGGTCGAGTTGCCTGCAGATGGGCGCGATCAACCGCGGCGGTCGCATCCGACGTTTCGCGGGGGCAGATGCCGGCAACCAACTCGGTCGCGACGGCGGATCGGCAAGTCCTTGCGGACATCGGGGCAGATCGAGGACATCGCCGAAGGCGAATCCGGATCGGAGAGATCGGGTGAACCACCCGCGAGGCCGAGGTCCGAGGACGCTTCGCCTCGCGATCCGGCTCTCCGCTCGACTACCCTCCCGCCATGCCCACTCGATCGTCCTGCAGACGCGAGCACCGATGAGCGAGTCTCCCCCCCCACGCTCCGCCGGACTGTCCGAGGAGGTTCGACTCTGCCGGGTCGTTCGGTTCTGGATCGACCCCCACGAGGGATCGACCATGCCCGAGCGAAGCGGATTCGGGGGCCTTCCGGCTCCCGTCGGAGTGCCTTGGTCCTTCGAGTGGGAGGTTTGCGTACGGGGGCGGCCCGAGCCGGGCACCGGCTATCTCCTGGGCATCCAGCATCTCGACGGCGCTGTGCGAAGAGTCGTGATGCCCCTGCTCTCGCAGCACCTCTCGATCCCGGGCGCGGCCGGACGTCCGCGTTCCTCCGACGGCCCGCCGCCGCCGGTCCAACGACTGCTTGCCGAGGCCGCGGCACGCCTCGCCGACGCCCTTCCGGTGCCGCTCGAGCGGCTCTCGTGGCGTCTGACCCCCTTCATCACCCTCGACCTGGTCCCCGAGGAGACCGGAATGCCACAGATGCTGCTGCTCCGTCAGCGTTTCGAGTTCGCCGCGGCCCACCGCCTGCACGACGATCGTCTCGACGAGGCCGCCAACCTCGAGATGTTCGGGAAGTGCAACAACCCCAACGGCCACGGCCACAACTACAAGGTGGAAACCGCGGTTGCAGTGCCTCTCGAGGGCGGGCCGACGATGCAGGCGATCGAGGCGATCGTGGGTCGGGAGATGATCGACCGCTTCGACCATCGTCATCTGAACCTCGACTGCCCGGAGTTCGCTTCGCTCAATCCCTCGGTCGAGCACATCGCCGCCGTCGGATACGGTCTCCTCCGGGAGCCGATCGCCGCATCGGGCGGCACCCTGCATTCGGTGACCGTATGGGAGACCGACAAGACCTGTTGCACGTACCCGGCCTGAGGCCTGCTCGCCCGCCGGTGGCTTCACCACCTCCGCCAACTCGAACCTGCCCATGAACACCTGCATCCGACGGACCCCTCCAATGATCTTCGCCCGCAACACCTCGTCGCTCGCCGCGATCTCGATGCTTGCAGGACTTGCGCCGTGCACGATCGCGTCGGCGTCTCTGGAACCGCTCCCCACGACGCCGCAGGCGACCGCCTCCGCCGCGGACGAGAACGCCGACGGCTTCGCGTCGCTTCGCAGCGACTTCGACGCCCTCTCCCGCTACCTGCGTTCACGCGGCGGCATCGGCAGCGGCGAGCGACAGGATCTGCTTGCACTGAGGAGTCGCCTCGAGGCGTTCGCCGCAGCCCATCCCGACGACAACCGACCCGCGGCCCTCGAAATCCAGATCTCCCTGTGGCTGCGCGACAACGCTGCGGTCGATGCGGCGTTCGAACGACTCGTGACCGCAGCCCCCGACAACACCGCCCTTCGACGTCGGTGGGCGCAAGCGGTCATGGCCTTCAACGACTGGCCGCGGGCCGCCGAGATCCTGAGCGATGCGGCGTTGGCCGCGGACGCTCAGGCCCTCGTCGATCGGGTCCGCTGCTTGAAGAACCTCAATCGCTACGCCGAGGCGACGGATCTGCTCGCCACCCGCGACGCCGAGGCTGCGGACGCCATCGCCACCGCCTCCCAGGCGACGGCGCTCCAGGTCGAGCTCGAGGGGCTGATGGCCGACTGGGCCGCAGAAGAGGCGTTGCTCGCCGCCGAAGCCGACGCCGACGATCTGCCGCGCGTCGCCGTCGACACCGATCGAGGCCGGATCGTGCTGGAACTCTTCGAGGACCAGGCCCCGTACACCACCGCCAACTTCATCGAGCTCGTCGAGAGCGGGTTCTACGACGACACCGCCTTCCACCGGGTGCTGCCGGGCTTCATGGCCCAGGGCGGCGATCCGAACACCAGAACCGGCGCCGAGGGCGTCCCCGGCAACGGCGGTCCCGGCTGGACGATCCCCGACGAGTCCGTGCGGAGCGACCAGCGCCTGCACTTCGCCGACCGGCTCGCCATGGCGAAGCCCGGCGACCCCGAGAATCCCGGGCGGGCCAAGCCCAACAGCGCGGGGAGCCAGTTCTACATCACCGTCGTGCCCACGCCCCACCTCGATGCCGACTACACGGTGTTCGGAAGGGTTCTCGAAGGTGCGGAGATCTCCCGCGCCCTCCAGCAGGGCGATCGCATCCGGTCCGCCAAGGTGCTGCGAAAGCGCGACCACGACTACACGCCGGTCAAGCTCGGCGTCGAGGCGCCGCCGGCCGAGGCCGATTCGACCGAGGCCGACCCCACCCCCTGACCGAAGCACCGCTCGCACCTTCGCAACGAGCATCCGCTCCAGCCCCCAGCCCCCGAGGACCCACCATGGCCCGACTGATCCGCACCGACGCCACCGGCCCCATCCGCATCGATCCCCAGGACAAGCCGGTCTTCGTCTGCGCCTGCGGCCTCACCTCCAACCCGCCCCTCTGCGACGGCAGCCACAAGGCCTGCAAGAACGAGGAGGACGGCACCCTCTACCGCTACGACCCCGCGACCAAGGAGGTCGTCAAGACCGAACCCGACGCCTGACGAGGTTCGGGGTCGGAGCGTCCGGAGAGTCCCCCGGAGAGTCCGAGGCGGGACCGGACTTCGATCCGACGTTCTAGGACAGGTCCTCTTCGGCGATCAGGCGGAAGTGCTTCCGCCTCAGGATCTGACCCGCGAGCGTGTGGTCGTCGACCGCCAGCGCCACCGCCCCGTCGATCCGCGGGGACGGGAGGATCGGGTAGGCGAAGCGGATGTTCAGCTCGGCACCGAGCAGGTAGAGGCAGGCCGCGCTCAGCGTCCGCTTGTCGTCGATCTCGACGACGAGCAGATCCACCTCGGAGAAGCTGAACTGCCGGCGGCGAAGCATCTGCCGTGCCGCGTCGGCGTTGTCGCAGATGAGCCGCACCACCGCGTGGTCGGAGGAGTCGACGACCGAGATCGCTCGCACCGACACCACCTCGCTCTCCTCGAACGCCTGCAGGAGTTCGAGGAGCTTGCCCACCTTGTTGTCGAGAAAGACTCCGAACTGCCGCACGGTCGGCGGGGCGTAGCCCTGTTCGGTCATCGGTGGGACGGCTTGGGACATGTCGCGTGGCCCCTTTCGAGCGAAGCGGAAAAGTATATCGGGGGGACCGATCCGAACCGCTCGCCGGGATCGTCAGGCCCCCGGAACCGGCTCGCGCTCGACGCCATCGGGACCGAGGAAGTCGACCTCCGCGACTCGTGGAACCAGGCCCGCCGTGGCGGCCTCGCCGAGCAGTCGCGCCACGGCCCGCCGACCCGCTTGGCCGTACTCGAGCGTCCAGCGGTTCACGTACATCTCGACGAAGCGATCGGCGAGTTCCGGCTCGAGGCCCCGGGCGAAACCCATCGCCACATGGATCGAGTCCTCCCGATGGTCCATGGCGTGCTCGACGCTGCGCCGCAGCAGCCCCGCGAGATCCGCCGCCGCCTCTGCGCCGAGCCGCTCGACGAGATCGCGCCGTACCGCGTTGGCGCCGAGCGGCAGCGGCAACCCGGTGCGGTCCCGCCACCACGCCCCGAGATCGACGAGCAGCTTCAGACCATGCCGCTCGAAGGTCAACTGCCCCTCGTGGATCACCACACCGGCATCGACCTCCCCCCCCGCGACGGCCTGCTCGATTCGATCGAACTCGACTTCGACGGGTGTGAAGCGGCCGGGACCGAGCAGCAGGCTCGAGGTGACGAACGCGGTGGTACGCAGGCCGGGCACCGCGACGCGGGCCCCTTCGAGCGAAGCGAGATCCCGCCCCGCGGGCGCCACCAGCTTCGGCCCATACCCGTCGCCGATGCTGCTTCCGCAGGCGGTGAGCACGTATCGGTCGGACACCCACGGATATGCGGCGCAGGAGATCGCCGTGATCTCCAGTCGGTCCTCCGCTGCGGCATCCTCCGCTCGGCGGTTCAGACGCTCGATGTCGAGGGCCACACGTTCGAAACGGAATCGGGGATCGAACACCGGCGGCGTGGTCGCATCGTCGGCTTCGAGCGGCCACCACATGAATGCGTCGTCGGGATCGGGACTGTGCCCGAGTCGAAGCAGTTGAGGTTCGGTCGCGGCGGTCATGGGAGGATCCTACGCCCGCTCGCTACCAACCTTGGAGATCGTCCTGCAGAAACGGGTTGGCGCGACGCTCTTCGCCGATCGTCGTGGCGGGTCCGTGCCCCGGCAGCACGCGGGTCGCGTCGGGCAACTCCTCGAGCACCCGGCGCAGCGATCGCTTCATGGCCTCGGCATCGGAGGTCGGAAAGTCGATCCGGCCGATGCTTCCGGCGAACAGCAGGTCGCCGGCGATCGCGATGCCGTGCCGCGCCTCGTAGAGCGTCACGGAGCCGGGACTGTGCCCCGGGGTGTGGAGGACCCGCCATCTCGTGGATCCGAGGTGGAGTTCCTCGCCGTCGGAAAGGGTCGCATCGGGACTCCGACAGGTGATGGGCCGCCCGCCGAACATGGAGAGATTCAACAGCGGCGTCTCGCAGAACGCCCGCTCGGCCTCGTGAAGGCGGATCGGCAGGCGACCGAGCGCCCGCTCGATCTCGTCCACCCCTCCGATGTGGTCGTAGTGGGCATGGGTCAGCAGGATGGCGCTTGGCGCGAGGCCCTCCCGTCGGACCAGGTCAAGCAGCGGCTGCGGATCCACGCCGGGATCGACGATCCAGCAGTCGCGTCCTTCGGACGACTCGACGACGACGAGGTAGGCGTTGGTCTGGGTTTCGCCGAGCGGAACGGTGTGGATCGTCGGCGGTCGATGGACGGCGGGGTCGCTCAGCGGAACGCTCCTGCGATGGGGGAGGATTCGGCCGCCCGCGGAACCTGCGGTTCTCTCGCAGCGGCACGCGTTCGGTAGAGTACCGGGCGACGACGCTCCGACGACCTCCTCCATGCCTCGCACCGACCACCTCTGGACGCCGACCGGTCTCGTCCGAAACCGACGGGTGTGGCGACATCCGGCGGCGGCGTCGATCGTCGCCGTCGCGATGGCCGGTTGCGACACGATCTCCTCGGACTTCAACGACCTTCTGACCGACATGACGCCGCCGACGCCGGCCGAGGCTGCAGCCTGGGCGAGCGATCTCAACGATCCCGAGAATCAGCGACGCGGACTCTCGCTGCTGTCCAACGCCCCCTGGGGAGGCGACGCGCCGTACGTGGAGCTCTATCGACTCTACGTCGAGGAGCCGACCGATCCTCTGGTGAAGGCGACCGCGGTGCAGGCCCTCGGCCGCTGGGGCGAACCCGACGACGCCATGAAGATCGCCGACCACCTGTCCAGTCCTTCGCCACTGGTGCGCCGCGAAGCCGCCCGGAGTCTGCAACGCCTCCACGAGCCCAGGGTCGCCGACCGAATCTGGATCCGCCTGGTCGACCTCGACGAGGACCCCGGCGTGCGGGTCGAGTTGGCGATCGCCCTCGCCCAGTATCCGACCGACCAGTCGTTTCAGGCCTTGTGCCTGGCCCTCGACGCGAGGGAACTCGTGGTGAACCTCGCCGCGGCGGACAGCCTCCGGATCCTGACCGGGCGGGACTTCGGCCTCGATCGCGCGACGTGGCTCGCCTGGTACGAGTCGGCCGGAGCCCCCTTCGCCCGGGAGGAGGTCTTCCTCTACCCGACCTTCACACGGCGCATCTCCTTCTGGGATCACCTGCTCTTCTGGAAGGACTGGACCTTCGAGACCCCGGCGCCGCCACGGGGCATGGCGGAGCAGGGTCTCGACGGCGACGGAGCCGCCCCATTCGCGAACATCGGCGACGCCCCGTGATCGGACGCGGCGCGTGAGAGCCGTCGTCCACGACACCGCGGGTCCGACGATGGCCGAGCGGCCCGATCCTCCGGCGGTCTTCGGCGAGATCGTCGTCGAGATGTCGCGGGTCCTGCTGCGGGCGAGCGATCATGCCTCCGAGTCGCGTCGACGCGGGGCGCTCGGCATTCCCGGCAGTTGCCTCGTGGGGCGCGATCCGAACCGCGGCCTCGTGGCGATCGACCCCGTCCTGCCCTGCGGACGGTGTACCCACTGCGCCTCCGGCCTCGCCGCCGCGTGTCCGCAGCGCACCGTGATCGGGGGTCGGGGACGCGACGGCGGCCTCGCCGAACGGGTCGCCGTCCCCGAGGCGAACCTGCATCCGCTGCCGGCGGAGCTCGACCCCGATCTCGCCACGCTCGCGGTGCCCGTCGGCATCGGCCTGGCGCTGGCCCGCAGGCTTCGCCTTGCCGAGGCGGCGCACCTCTCGGTGATCGGCGACGGGATCGCGGCCCTCGCCGCGGCAGCGGCGCTGTCCACGCGGCATCCCGCAACCCGCCTTCTTTCCGACGATCCGTTCACGGCGGGTCTTGCCGCCAAGTGGTCGCTGAAGCACCGCGGACTCGCCGAAGCCGGTCGACGCCACGATCAGGAGGCGTTGGCGATCTTCTCGAGTTCGAGCGAGGCACTCGCGATCGCCGCGGGCATGCTGCGGCCCCGCGGCCGGGTCGCATGGTGCGTCGATGGCGTCGCGCCGAATGCGGAGGGACTCGATCGGCTGCGCTGGATCGAGGGAGAGCTGCTCGGCCACGCCACCACGTCGATCGCGGAGGCTCTTTCGCTGCTGACGAGGCCCCCGTTCGATCCGGCGCCCCTGCTGCGACGGCGAATCGAACTCGCCGAGGCCGTGATCGCGTTGTCGACCGGCCGGCCGGTCGATCTCGACGGAACCCTCGTGGCGATCGGTGAAGGAAGTCGCCGCGAGCGAGGCGCGCCATCGGCCGGTATCGCCGCGAGGTGAGGCCGAACGGTCGTGGTGCCGTACCATCACGTCTTGCGCGACGACGACCCGGTTTCCGATGCCTCCGACGACTCGCCCGAACCGGTGCGCCTGCGCACCGACTTCGCCGCCGGCAGCGATGAACCGCTCGACCCGTTGATGGTGCTGGAGGAGCAGGAGGCGAGCCCCGATGCGGGCGGCCAGATCCGATCCGGCCGCCTCGCCGGGAAGTCGATGGGCGCGGCGATCGCGATTCTCGCGGTGCCGGTCCTGCTGCAGCAGACCCTCACCGCGATCGTCGGGCTCGTCGACAAGGTGATCTCGGGAAGTCTGCCCGAAGGCGTCGTCACGCCGGCGATGGACGCGATCGGCATCGGCTCGTTCGTGGGCTGGTTCATCGCCATCGCGATGAGCGGCCTCGGCATCGGCGGCCAGGCGATCATCGCCCGGGCGATGGGAGCGGGCGACCTTCCGCTGGCCGAACGTGCGGCCGGACAGGCCTTGTCGCTCGGCTTCCTGTGGGGCTTCGTGGTCGGGGGCGTGATGGTCGCGTGCGCCGGACCGCTGGCCCGAATCTGCGGCCTGACCGACGACGCACGCGTCTTCTGCATCCAGTACGTCGAGATCCTCGCCCTCTCCATGCCCTTCTGCGGCGTGATGATGGTCGGGTCGATGGCGCTGCATGGCGCCGGCGACACCGTGAAGCCTTCGGTGATCGCGGTGGCGACCAACGTGGTGAACGTCGTGTTCAGCCTGGTCCTGTCCGGCGTCGAACTCCGGATGCTCGGAGAACGCCTGCCGTCGCTCTCGAGCGTCGACGCCTCGACCTACGGGGTCATGGGGATCGCCGGCGGCACCGCGATCTCCTTCGCGGTCGGCGGGATCGCCACCGCGTTGGTGCTGATGCGCGGGGTGAAGGACCTGAAGGTGCGGCGCCACGCCCTCATCCCGGAGCGGGGCATGGCCTGGCGAGTCGTCCGCATCGGCATCCCCAACTTCTTCGAGGGGATCGCGATGTGGAGCGTCAACTTCTTCATCCTGATGTTCATCGGGGTGATCGCCGCCGCCGAGGCGATCGAGGGGACCGCCCGGGAGGGGCTCGTCGGTGCGCACATCATCGCGGTCCAGTGGGAGGCGTTCAGCTTCCTGCCCGGCTTCGCGATGGGGACCGCGGCGGGCGCTCTCGCCGGGCAGTACCTCGGCGCCGGCAGCGTGATCATGGCGCGTCGCGCGATCATGGTGTGCTCGGGGATCGGCGTCGCGTTCATGGGCCTTCTCGGCATCGTCTTCATGACCTCGGGCACGGCGCTCACCCGGGTCATCAGCGATCAGCCGGTGCATCTGGAGGAGGCGCCCCCGCTGCTGTTCATCTGCGGGGCGGTTCAGGTCTTCTTTGCGCTGGTGATGGTCGTGAGACAGGCCCTCCGCGGCGTCGGCGACACCAGGGCGTGTCTGGTGATCACGGTCCTCTCCAACTACGGCGTGCGCCTGCCGCTGGCGTGGCTTCTCGGCATCCACCTCGGCCTGGGCCTCACCGGCATCTGGCTGGGCCTGTGCAGCGAGCTCGTGGTCCGCGGCTCGCTCTTCGGCGCCCGATTCCTGCAGGGCGGGTGGGCGAAGGTCCGGGTCTGAGGCGAGGTCGCCGACGATTCGCCGCCGCTAGCATTCCGGACGAAACGCCATCCTCGGCTCCGACGAAACGCTCTCCATGCACGTGCCCCCAACCATTCATCCCGATCGCTCCGGCCTCGACGAAGGCCTGCTCGAGGCCGTGGCCGCCGGCGCGGCCCGCCTGACGCCGCAGCAGGGCCTCGAGATCCACGAGCGGATGCCGCTCGAGACGCTGGGCTTCTGGGCGGATCGCCGCTGCCGCACCCTGCACGGCGACTCGATCCGCACCTACGTGATCGACCGGAACATCAACTACACGAACGTGTGCACCGCCAAGTGCACCTTCTGCGCGTTCCGCCGCGACGGCGACGAGGCCGACGCCTACGTCCTCGACCGCGAGACCCTGCTCGGCAAGATCGAGGAGCTCGTCGCGATCGGCGGCACCCAGATCCTCATGCAGGGCGGCATGCATCCGGACCTCCCGCTGCCCTGGTACCTCGAACTGCTCGAAGCGATCGGCGAGCGCTTCCCGCAGGTCCACGTCCACGCGTTCAGTCCGCCGGAGTTCATCGAGTTCGTGAACTTCTTCGATCCGCCCGGCGACACCCTCGAGCAGAAGATCCGCTCGGTGATGGAGCCGCTGCGCAAGGCGGGTCTCGACAGCGTGCCCGGCGGCGGCGGCGAGATCTTCGCCCCCGCGGTCCGGCGCAAGATCGGCCTGGGCAAGTGCACCGCGGAGGCGTGGCTCACCGTCATGCGGGTCGCCCACGAGCTCGGCATGAACACCTCGGCGACGATGATGTTCGGGCACATCGAGGGGATCGCCGACCGAGTGCATCACATGGAGATGGTGAGGCAGTGGCAGGATCGCGACCTTGCGGACTTCGCCCGCGACGGCGGCGGCTCCTGCAAGGCGTTCATCTCATGGCCGTTCCAGCGCGAGAACACGCCGCTCGGCCGGGTGCCGGACTGGGGATTCGGCGAGGGCGACGATCCCGACGCCCCCTTCCCCGGCGATGTCGTCGCGACCCTCGACGGCACCGGCGTCAAGGAGAGCCACCCGCTGTTCGGCCGCCGCGTCCGCATGGCGGGCTCGTCGGCGTACCTGCGCACGCAGGCGCTCTCGCGGCTCTATCTCGACAACGTCTGGTCGATCGGGTCGAGTTGGGTGACCATGGGACCGCACGTCGGACAGGTGGGACTTCGCTACGGCGCCAACGACATGGGCTCGGTCATGATGGAGGAGAACGTGGTCTCGAGCGCCGGGACGACCTTCTGCCTCAACGAGCCGACGCTCTGCCGCCTGATCCGCGACGCGGGCTTCCTGCCGGCGCAGCGGAACAACGAGTACGACGTGATCCGGGTGCACGACGGGCCCGAGAGTCCCGACCTGCGGGTCGAGGACTGGTCCACCCTGCGGGCCCAGCGACTGCACCAGCAGTCCGAGGGCGAGACCCCCGCGACCTCTGGGGCCGCCGAGACCACCGTGCCGTTGACGGTGTCGGACCGCGACTGACGCGTTCGTCGATCAGGCCGGTGCGGGCGAGCCGTCCTCCGACGGAGATCGATCCGCCCGATCGGCAAGCCACCGATCCGCCTCTGCGATCTCGCGCCCGCACTCCGGACAGCGATCGCCGGAGATCCTGTAGAGCACGTACCCGCAGGCGCAACGCGGCTCGTCGACGTCGATGCGGATGCGCAACCGGCACCGTCCGCAGCGGGCCCCGTCTCCCGATCCGGCGACCGGCAGCGACTGCTCGAACCCGCAACGCGGGCAGGCGAGTCTCATGTCGAACCGCCAGGGCACCGATTCTCCCCGTTCCGGCTCGTGCCGGGCCCGAAGACGCAGGTGCACCCCGACCACGATCAGTCCGCTGAAGGCGAAGATCGCGCCTGCGGCGTGGGTTCTGAAGAAGAGGTCCTCGCCGATCGTCCCGACGTACCTCTCGACCCACCTCGCCTCGAGGATGCCGGCCGTGCCGAGCACTCCGAGGTACACCGCGTAGCCGCACGCGACGACGACGATCGCTCGCCCCCACATCGGCAGGCGCACCGGCGACAGGAACGCCAGCGGCAACAGGCACTCGATCGTCCAGATCGAGCAGATCGCGCCCCCGCGGGCAAGGTTCTCCTCGCTGCGCCCGCTCATGGGAAGCCAGATCAGCGCGAGCCAGACCACCGCCGCGAGGGTCGAGACGGTCGCCATCGCCCAGCCGAGCGACAGGCCCCAGCGGACGCCACGACGACCGCTGAAGTCGAGCGCCTTGAGCGTCGCGAATCCCAGCAGCGACCATGCGCCCGCCACCACCGCGGTGCCCGCGGCCTGCCCGCTGTAGCGCTCGCGGACATCGAAGAGAAGCAGCAGCCCCAGCAGCACCAGCACCCCCACGCTCGCAAGCAGGGCGATCAGCAGCACCCGGCGGGCCACCCGCTGAAAGGGCGGTCGATTGGCGGCGGGGGTCGGCGTCGCAGTCGTCGCGGGAGTGGTCGTCGTGGAGTCGGTCATGGCGAACCTCTTCGAAGGTTCATCGGCCCGAGTCCCCGTCGGCGGTGGAGCCTTCCCCGAGGATCGGCTCCGACGGTCCGGACGCGGTTGGGTCCGTCGGCTCGCCCGACGCGGCACCAACCCCACCGCCCGCCTCCGGCGTGTCGGCATCGTCCGGTGCGGTCGCCGGTTCGACGCTCACCGTGGGCGGCGGCGGGGTCCCCGGCCCCAGAATCGCCACCGGCACGTTCGCGACGGCGAGGAACGCCCCGATCGGAATCACAAGCCACACCACGATCCCGGGCACCAGCGCCGCCGTGCAGGCCCGAAGCGTGGAGACCCGCTGCATCCGCTTGACGGTTCCGCAGGCGAGGACGGTGCTCCACAGGTACAACACCCCGCTCGTCAACGGCGCGCAGCACGGCACGGCCCCCCAGACCGTCACCGCATGTGGGTAGATCATCGCCTGCAGCGTACGGCCCAGACTGCCATGGCACACGCCGGTCAGCAGCAGCAACCCGTGGGCGAGCAGGCCGGCCATGAGGACCGACAGCAGGGACCACCCGACGAACCCGACCGCGAGCATGCCGAGCATCAGGACCGCGCCCCCGCCGATTGCCGGGACCGCGAAGCCGCCGCCTGGACCGCCCAACAGGAGGGGCGCCATCAACGCCGCGAGCGACAGCGCCGCCGTCAGACCGTTGAGCAGCGTCGCCGCCAGAAGGAAGCCCCACGCCTGCCCGGTGCCGGCTTCACGCGGAACCCCGTCGACCGCCTTCCAGCCCCGCGCAGTCATCCACCACACCGTGGCGAAGAAGCGGTTGAAGAACCCCCGCCGCGGCCGGCCGTCGGAGTCGAGGCCTCGGTCGATCCACGGCAGCAGTCCGCGATCGGCGAGCGGATCGATTCGATCCGTGGGCGCCACCGCCATCGCGCCGCAATCGCAGGCGGCACCGCAGGCGACGCAGGCGAACGTCCGAGGCACGAGGAGCCCCTTCGAATCCGTGCCGAAGTACTCCTGCCCGCACGCGCCGCAGAGGAACGCGACCGATCCCGGCTCGAACTCGAACTCGTCGCTGCGAAAGGCGCGGCCGCACTCGGGGCACGGTCCCGGGAGCAGATTCCACAGCGCGTACTCGCATGCGGGACATCGCATGGATCAGCTCTCCGCGAGCTCGAGAATGTTCAATCCTCCGGCGCGTCGGTGCGCACCCGGTCGCGAAACGCCTTTTCGAGCGTGTCCGTGATCGGCCCGACCCCGCCGTTGCCGATGGCGTGGTCGCCGATCGCGTTGACGCCGATGATCTCCGCTGCGGTGCCGGTCAGGAACACCTCGTCGGCGGCGTAGAGATCCTCCAGGCGCATCGGCCTCTGCTCGACCCGCATCCCGAGCGCCGGCGCAAGCTCGTGCATCACGAACGCCCGGGTGATCCCGTGCAGGATGCCCGCATCCTCGGGCGGGGTCGAGATGTGGCCGTCCCTCACCGCGAAGATGTTGTCGCCGGTGCATTCGCTGACGAAGCCGTCGGTGTTCAGCATGATCGCCTCGAGCACCTCCGCATCGATCGCCTCGACCTTGGCGAGGATGTTGTTGAGGTAGTTGAGGCTCTTGACCGCCGGATCGAGGCACTGCATCGGAATGCGGGGTCGCTTCGCCACGATCACCTTCATCCCCTCGCGGTAGAGCTCCTCCGGGTAGAGCTGGATCGCATCGACGATGACGATCGTGCCCGAACGCGGACACTTGAAGGGGTGCAGGCCGAGGGTGCCCACGCCACGGGTCAGGACCACGCGGATGTAGGCGTCGGCGAGTCCGTTGGCCTCGACGGTGTCCCGCACCGCCTGCTCGAGATCCCGCATCGGATACGCCGGGGCGAGGCGGATGAGATCCGCCGAACGGTAGAGCCGCTCGAGGTGGGACCGCAGCTTGAAGATCCGGCCGTTGTAGACCCGGATCCCCTCGAAGCAGCCGTCGCCGTAGAGCAGGGCGTGGTCGTAGACGGAGACCTTGGCCTCGGCTCGCGAGACCAGTTCGCCGTCGAGCCAGATCCGCTGTCGGGACGAGAAGTCCGACTCCGAAGACGAAGCGGTCGAGGCGGAAGTGGTGGCGGATGCGGACACGAGCAGTCTCCAGAGGTCGAAACCGCGAGTGTACCGACCACGATCAGGCGTCGAGACCCTCGAGCCCCGGGAGGGCCGACGCCACGAACGCCTCGACCGCACGCCAATCACCCCGTTCGGCGACTCGGGCCGCTGCGGCACGAAGTCGATCGGAAGGCGTGCCCACCACGATCGCCCGACACCAATCGACGAGACCGAGGTCCTCCTCGGCGGCCGCCGCCACCACGACACGCGAAGGCGGCAGTCCGAAACCGCGCAGCACCCGCTGCAACCCCGCGGACTTGTCCACGCCGCCCGCGACGATGGTGGCCCGCTCCGGCCCAAGTCGAAAGACCGCGATCGCCCCGCTCTGCCAGTGCGGCGACGCGATCGCCGCAAGACCGGCATCGAGCTGCTCGGCGTCGCCGGCCAGATCGATGCGCACCGCGACCTTCCGCGTCCCAGCATCGACCTCGCCGACGCGGCGGGACACGCTTTCCCCCACCGACGCGAGCTGCCGTTCGAGATCGGCCACCACCCGTTCGGGAATCGGCATGGTCCGAGCGAGTCTGCGGTCGGCGCCGGTTCGAATGCTGGCGCCGAGGTCGAGGATCATCGGGCCGACGTGGCCAAGGGCCTCGGCGAGCGGTGCCGCCGACTCGATGCCGCCGGTGCAGGCGAGTACCGTCTCGACGCCTCGATCCCTCCACCGAGCGATGGCGGCTCGCACCGGCGCCCGATCCTCGGGGAGCGCCTCGGGAACGAGCACCGCGACCGCTCGAACCTTCATCCGCTCGGGACTCGGCGGGGTCGTAGACCTTGGCGGCAGCTCGACCGGCTTCGGCGGCTCAACCGGCTTCGGTGGAACGACAGGCTTGGGCGGAACGATCGGCGCCGGCTTCGGCGGAATGACAGGCACCGACATCGGCGGCTCGATCGGCTTCGGCGGAACGACTGGCGCCGGCTTCGGTGGCTCGACCGGCACCGGCTTCGGCGGCTCAACCGGCTTCGGTGGAACGACAGGTA
>Ga0075475_10000572_pt1 | contig 17302 bp, 22 predicted proteins | sample DEB08_DNA_10_FD_76342 | JGI IMG/M metagenome (GOLD analysis project Ga0075475, IMG submission 76342) | Aqueous microbial communities from the Delaware River and Bay under freshwater to marine salinity gradient to study organic matter... | ecosystem: Environmental > Aquatic > Marine > Coastal ... | reverse complement strand
ATGGATAATGAACTCCCTATACCCCTCAAAAAAGGAGTTAAATTACAAATACCTAAGGAGACCTTCCACAGAGTAATTAAAGGGACTGGTGACCTTAAAATCCTTATAGAGGAGTATTAATACTCGTGCTTCATCTTAGCATATCTAAACTGATATGTATTATCAGTATATGCTTCGGGATGTTGGTCGAAAAAGTAATCTATGGCTCTGTCAAGAGTTGCTGCTTGAGTTTCCATAATGATTTCTTCTCCTTTGACTAACTGATACGTTCTGTGGTTAACTGGGCTCATTTCCAAAAGTTTTTACAAAAGTAGGGGGTTTATTTTTTAAAAAAAAGTTTTTACTTACTTTTTTTACCCCACTTCTTTCCTTTGCCTCTTGTTGAACATGCAGATGGGGTGGGTCTACACGCAGGATATTTACTTCTTTTTTCTCCTTTTTCTCGTCCGCACGACTTACATTTCTTTTTTCCTGTCTTTGGGTCTTTTCTGCAGGTATTACAATCCACCCATCCGCTAGATTTACCCTTACCTCCTTGTCTTTCAAACCATCCATGAAGACCCTTAGACTTTTCTTTAGAATAGTCTGTTTTTTCTTTGATAATTCTTTCTATCAAATCAATTAATTCCGATTCTGTTAATTGTATTTTACTCATAACTTAGCACTTTTTACCTACCCACTGCTCTCCGTCTCTACACTTAACAATCGCACCACTTTTATAAGCTGATGTCTCAAGACCATAAGATTGGTCAGCACATCTATGACATCTATCTTTTTTCTTCTTTTTCTTCTTCTTTTTTTCAGTAACTATTTGTTGTATCATTTCAACAAGTTCTGATTCAGTAATTCTTATGGTTTTCATTTTTTATTAACGATTTGGAATTTTAGTTCTCTTTTATAAGTATTAACTTCTCTGTCGGAAATAACTTTTATATCGACAAAATATTCATTTGGTATCTTATCTCTTGTGTCAAACATAAAATAATACCCACTATTTGTTCTGTTAATTGGTGTCCAATCTTGTACTTGAACTTCTGTCTGGCCTTCTTTAACATATATTCTATAATATGAATCGACTTCTGTTAATACTTCTTTTGTTGTGTAAGCCTTTTTAAGTACTACGTTAACTTTTCTTATATCGGTATTTAATATTTTCTCATCCTGTTTAATACCATAGAAATCAAAACCATAGAGAGACGGTTCGTTACTATCTGAACCTACTTGATATAAATCAGATATAGGGTGTACTACAAACTGATTTTCAACATCACCTATATTTACACCATCAACTACCAATCCTTTCCACTTATCGTAGAAAATACAAGGAACCGTAGAAGTTGTTAAATTATTTACATTTACTTCATATACCCCTTTTTGTATTTGACACGTTGTCAGGTTTGTAAAACCATTTATAGGGTTACCGTTTGAATCTAATATATCTACCGTTGGGTTACTATCGAAAGATTGGGGGTTACCGTATTTAAACGAGTATAAATACAATTTATTATTTCTTTTTTCAAAAAATGTATTTCTATCATCTTTTATTAAATCAGAATAACTTGTCTCTAAAAACGGTTCATAAAATGTTTGCGTATGTCTAGTAAAAAATCCTACAGTATAGTTTTCTGTCAATCCTGATATATTTTCTATTTCAGGTACAAATGCGATACCCCATCCGACATTATCTGTTGTCGAACCCGTAAGTATGTCATTTATCTCGTTAGTCATATCAAACTCAATATTTTCATTACCGAGTTCAAAATGTTGTGTGTCCACGATAGTGATTGCACTATAATTTAAACCTGACGAAGAGCCCGTTAAAGAATTTGTGTTATCATATATACCCTCTTGGGTCCAATCACTTATGTTTTTTCTTTTAAACCAATTTACAGGTCTATCCGAATAAGAATTATCGGACGGTCCGATGTTTCTAACAGAAACTGTAGTGGGTGTTATTGTACTAATTCCTTTGTAATAATCAAACCCTACACCCTCATCCCATGTTTGTGGTTTACCTGTTTCACCTAAAGTTTTTGGTATTCTAAACAGTATTAAATCAAATGAAGATGCCCTTCTTCTGTCGTTAGACCATTTTTCATTTAATAATCCAATATCAAAAAATGAGGTGTTGGTCATTTTTAGTTTGTGAGTAAGGTTGTATGTGCAACCCGTACCAATTTCACCTGAAGATAACTTATCAGTTAACTGTGATAAATCCAAATCAAAAATAAAACGACTAAATCCAATATATGATTGTTCATCGTCTACACTACCAAAAAATAATTCTGTTATTGGATTTCTACCGGTATTGGCATATGAATTATATACTAAAGTGTCATTTTTACTAAAATAAGACCTATGGATTGACATGCTAAGTTTTTTATATAAATACTTAGTTTATCCGAATTTTCTTATTTAATATCTTATCTTGTGCGTTTAATAATTCTTTTAATATGTCATCAACTCTAACACCATCAATACTCTGAGGCACAGGTGCCATACCATGATAAGGATGTACGTGACCAACCAAAAATCTTATTATTAGATTAATCATCTCTAATAGTTCTTCACCCCTAACCAAAGAAGATGTGTTCGGTTCTATAACGTCAGCAATCATGTTCTCATCAATACCATATAAAGTGTTTGATAAATCAATTCTTTCGTTATTTGGTGAGTTCTTTGATTTGTGGGAAAGTAAGTATATTTCATCACTTCCTACGACACCTACTGATTTGTTAAATCTTTCTACTTTTTTTGGTATTAGATTTTGTGAAACAGGCTTAAATGGTACGGCATCTGCCTTTGTTTCATCATAAACTAAACCATAACCGGGACTTAAATCATCAGGTTTAATTTTTACACCTTGAAATAATAGACCTATATTATAAGTTTCTTGCATATTAGTAGTAGGACTAATACCGTTTAATTTTTCATATAAACTTTTTTTAGGTCTAAAATAAAATGGGAAAGTATTTCCTTGGTCAAATTTCTGAGGTCCTGATATAAGAACGTTTCCGTTGACTTCAAAATTTGATAATCCTTCTAATAATTCTCCCGTAACACTACTTGGTGTTGTCTCATTAGCTAAAATCGACGAAATACTTCCTTTTATCAGTCCCTCAAGGGTATCATTTATAAGTTTAATAACTTGAGACATAGTTTTATTACTAAATGAAACTTTGGTTTGCAATGATTTAGAAGTTTCAGGGATTACTTTGTTTATGTTAATATCTGAAGTACTTACACTTAATCCGTCTTTTCTCGCTAAGTTGTAGATGTATATATCACCAAAAAATAAATTACTATTATTTTCAGGATTACCTATATTATATTCTACAAGTTTTTTTAGTGTTTCGTGTTTAAAACTAAATATGTACTTTTTTTGAGGTTTACCGTATAAAGTTCTATAATCAAACTTACTAAGTTGTATAAATGCTCTTTCTTCATTTCTTACTGGTACTTGACCTCTTTCGTAATTTTTATTTTTTCCCGCCCTTAATATTACACTATTATCTTTAATAACTATATCACAAGTTCCTCTACCGTATAATGTTACGTCATTAGGTTCTGCATATATACCTTCCGCCGAACTTCGGTAGTACTCTCCGTCAGGATTAACTAAATCCGCAAAGGGTTTGTTTCTAGAACCCTCATCAAAATTAGACACCGCAGAGTCATACTTTTCAAAATTAGCGGTAGTGGGTGAACTATACACACCACCGATATAAAATTTATCTTTATCTCCCTTCCTTTTTATGTTGTTATAAAAAAGATGAACGTATTCGTTTTCTTTTGGTGGTGTATTAATAAAAAATGGAAGTAATGGTTTAAAAACAAAGGGGTCTCTATCGTCCCATTCTTTGTAGGTTTGTTTACCATTATTTTCATTAGCCCTTTCCCTATCCTCTGTGTTTTCAGTCCTTAATAAAGCTCTAATCCTACCTAAACGCATCGGGTCATTATTATCTATACATTGACCTTTATAGATGATTTGAGAGCGTTTTAACTCACTAATATTATTTTCAGAATCAAACATTAATTACGAGATTTGTACTCTTTTAGTATTTTATTATAATTTTCCTCTAAAGAGTCTAAATGTAAAGAAAGTTTTATTACTAAATCTTTAGTAGACTCAAAATCTTCACTAATCTTTTCTAAGCCATACTCTAAATCCTTATTAGGTAAAGACTTATAATCTAATATAACTTTTTTTAATTTTTCGTCCATATTTAAACTTCTTTTCCTGTACATCTTATAGGCCCTGTGGTACCGAATGCAGGTACCGGTGCGCACCAAGTATGACTTGCTGAGTTAGCTAATTTTTCATCGTTAACACCTTTTATTTGTTGGAACATAGATGTTAATGCCAAATTAGGTGAACCATCGGGCAAATCACCCGTAGGTAATCCTAATTTTTGTAGATTTTCTGTTACATTCGCCATAGCCCTTGTAGGTGAGAAACCCGGCAATAATCCTGCAGATGCCAAGGCAAAGGTAGGTGGCCTACTACCTCCAGGTATTGCTAAATTCAATAAGTTTAATATTTCATCAACGACACTTTTACATTGCCTCCAATCAATAGCTGCAGATGCCAATTGTAATAAAACATATAATACACCAACAATAATCTTTAAATGTGCATTTTTTGACTCTTTTACAATTTCAACCATCAAGGTTTCTACTAATTTTCTTATATTAGCCTTTAATAGTTTAAATAACTCCTCAACAAAAATAGACATAATTTTTGTTGATATGTTAATTATGAATTTTTTCATGTTTTTCATGAATGATGGAAAATCTTCTATTTCATCTGCGATAGTGCTACCTAAAGATTTTAAAACAATCATCAAACCTAACAACGTTTTAGGTGATAAAATAGTCATTATTACTGCTCTAGGTATAAGCTTTAATATTCCATCTTTTATGGTAACGTCGATATTAATACCATCAGGTAATTTTAATTTCCAATTATCGTCTTTACCCATATTTTCAACCTGTTGTATAAAGGCATCTACTTTTTGGTTGTCAGGTAATTCCCTTATACCTTCAATACCTTCAACTATAGATTGTACATTTACCGGTAGTTTTATATTCCCACAGTCTTCAAATTCAACAACACCATTAACCATATTATTAACTTCAGTTTCAATATTTTTAAGGTCTAAAGGTGTCATTTCAAAAAATGACTCATCTATGTTATCTAAGGAAGATAACTTTGCGTTACCCGATACATCAATTTCTTTGTTGTTGTCAAAACAAATCCCTAATATCCTTTGTATTGTTTTTTCAAATTTTGATTGTTCTTCTTTATCTGAAGAACTTAATTTAGCAGATATATCCACAAAATTATTTAGAGAATTCATTATTTTAACCATTAAACCGTCAAAATTTAACATGTCTATTGATTTATAATAATCTCTTAAAAAATCAGATATTCTATTTAAGTTTGGTCTATTCCTAAGTGTTACCTCATAAAAATCACCATAGTAAGTGGTGCCATTTTTTACATAAGACGTAACATAATTAATATCCATAATTTGTTTACCAGACGCACCTATGTAATCACTACCATATTCACTATTTAAAGATGAACCTTCATTTTGTAATCTATTATATAATTCTTTATCCATAGAAAATGGAATACTTCCTGTGACAGGTTGATTAATCTCATATAAAATAGCGTTATTACCTTCGTTGGGGTCTTTATTCAGTAGTTTAAATAAATCTATTTGATTTACTCTAATGTATATTTTATTGGGTGATGAGTTAGTCGGCGTTCCCGGTTCACTTCCCTCAAAAGTCTGTTCTTGAGAGCATCCCGCGATTGATAAAGCCTCTTCTACTATGACTTCAGATATCCTACTTTTAGTGTTTTGAGACGCATTTAAAACTTGCTTTAATAAAAAATCTATAGTTTTTGAGTTTGATGCGGGATTTGAAGGTATAGAAGCCTTTACTAAATCAATTAATTCCTCAAATTGATTTTTTATTTCAGACTGGAGACGTTGTTTTTTGTCTCCCATAGAATTAAGTTGTTTTACTGCCTCTGATTTACTCATTTCAAAATTATCACCTAATGATAATTTTGATAGTGTTTTTTCAGTCGCTTGAGTCGCGATTGTTGTCTTATATGAGTTTATTTTTGACGAAGCGTCTTTGTAACCCTGTTTTACGTCAGTTGCCATAGTTAACTCATTTTATAACCATCATTTTGTTCCTTATCTGTGTCTTTATTAATTAGTGCTTGTAGAACATCGTCATCCATTTCTGAAAGATTAAATTCTTCTTCATTATTGTTAGACGACTTTTCCCAAATACTCGATTGTAGTTTAGATAAGGTTAACTTTTTTTCTATGGTATCATTTATTATTTTTTGTTGTTCTTTTATAACAGGACCGATTACCGCCATATCTTCAGCCCCTTTTAAAAGTGATAACATTTTGTTTTGTATACGTATTGCGGTTGCCCTCTGTTCTACAAGTTCATTATAAATTTCTTGCATTAAACTTAAAACAGAGTCTTTACTTAATACTATTTCTTTCTTTTTAGGTCTTCCCATAATACTATAAATATTTTAAACTTATATTTTATAGATTGTTTAGTTTTATGGTTAAGTCAAAGTAAAGATTTTTATATTTTTTCATCGATGTTCTTATCTCTTTTGTTGACATGTTTGTCATTTCTCTAAGAGATAATAGAATAATATTCTTATTAAATTTATTGTTATCGGTCCCAATAAAAATTTCCTCATAATTTTCAAATAATTCAACCAAAGCATAACCTAACTTTAGTTCATTATTATTTAAGTCATTTTCTTCAATAAATTTTTCTAATTCTTTAATAAACTCTTTTATTACTTTTTCTGGTAATACTTTTTCGTACTCTAAGTAATAAATCATGTCAGGACGATTTTCTAATTTAGTACTTATATCTTCATAAGATATTTTTCTATTTTGTTCTTTTTGGTCTTTTATGATTTGACCCATTAAATAGTTTTTACATATAGTACCAAAGTATGAATACGCTTTTTTATTTTTATCGGGTTTAAATTTATCTACTTTAGTCATTAAAAAAGAATGAGTGTCATTATGTATGTCTTCAAACTCCATTCCTTTTCTATATAATTTATACCTACGTATTATAGATTCAATCATTTTATCTAAAGGTGCCCTTAAAAATTCGTTGTAAATATCGTTTTTTTCAGTCCACGTAGATGCGGAGAGGAAAAGTCTCACCGCTTTTTCCTCTCTAACATCAAAGTAATTTTGAGACTTAGATTTCGACTTCCTACCTCTTTTTTTACTTACAGTTTCATTTTTGTTATCACCAGTAATCGTCATTAAAGGTCTACTACTTCATATTTTATATCTCTATCTTCTTTAAAAAAATGTTCTTTTTTTGCGGTTTCAATCCAAAAACTAACTTCGTCTTGAGTTAGCGGATTAGGACCGAACTTATAATTCCAAAAAACAGAACCTTCTCTCATATTAGAATGTTTATACCCAATTCTCGGTATTGTCATGATATTAACAGAATTATATGTTAACCTTAATAATAATTCATAAACAAAAGTTAATTTTATTGATTTTTTAAATCCACCAAAATCATTAATTAAATCTTTATCGAAAACCATACCACTAGTTTGGAAATTTTGATAGTTCAATAATACTTCATTAGTTAGTATACCTATTTCACTATTCATATTAGCCGCGAAAGTGGCTTCATTAGTAAAACCCGCAAATACTCCTTTCTCATCAGTGTCTACAACTAAAGGTAAAAAGGCTCTAACATCAGGGTATGAATTAATATATCTCGCAACATTTTTAAACCATATACTTGAGTACTCGTCATCAAACTCTAATATACTTACCCACTTATGTGATGATTTAGTAATACCTAAATTTACCTGACTACAAAAATCTGTATCTCCATCATTATGTATAATATTTGTGGTTAATCCACTAAAATCGTAGTTATTTATCTTTTCAATAAGACTTTCTTCACCTGAATGTATAATATTTAATTCAATATCACCAACAACCTCTCCAATCTCATAAGATTCTTTTATTTGATTAGAGATTGATGTGATACATCCCGTAAATAAAGAATCAAAATTTCTATGTTTAGATGATTCTATAGGTAAAATTACTGATATATTTAACTTATCCATATTATTAATTTGTTTCTTCCATTTTTATTTTTTCTATCTGACTTTCAAACACTTCTTTTCTGACGTTCAAATAACCGTCAAATAAATTTATAACATTACCCTCAAAGGATTCTAAGTCAGTATATTTTTTCGCAGTGTTTAAACCATTTTGGTATAACTCATGACTTATATTATCCTCCAACCAATTTTGTATGAATTCCGCAATTATATCATGTATATTATTTAGTTCATACGTCCATATACCATTATCATCATTCATCCATTCAGGTTTCATATTTGGGACTTTACCAATTACTGGTGTTTTAGAAGCCATAGATTCAATTGGGAATGTCCCGAATCCAGATACATCATCCACCCAAACAGAAACAAAAGAGTCCTTTAAGTAATTAGAAAATTCTTCTTGATTTAAACCTCTCATATCTCTAAATGTAATCCATCTATATTGAGGGTATCTTAAATAGAATGTTTTTATAATCTTCATAGTATCTCTTTGGTCTCTTGTGTGGATAGAGACTATTGGTTTAGACGGTAATGTTTTAGGCGAAAAGTACTCATCAATTATCGGTTCTATAATATCAAAAGTAACGTTTTTCATTATTTCTGATACATATTGTTTTTGAGTTTCGTTAGTTGTAATACATTTTAAGAATCCGTATTGCGACCACGAGGTACCTGGTTGTAAAGTTTCTAACATATGGTCATATGCCTGACATAAAACAATTTTACCACAAGACAATTTTGATACTTGTTCCATTACGTGACCGTATATTTCAGGAACAACAATAAAATCTTCAGGTGAAACCTTTAAGTCTTGAGATTCAATTGATTGGTGAGGAATTTCCATATATTTTTCACCCATCCATGACGTAACCCCTTCATAGTCATTTTTTTCATGCATTATGATTGGATTAAATCCATTTTCTTTTAGGGTATAAGCCATCTGGTAGATAAATCTCACACCCGCCTTAACATTACCTTTTGTGTCTTGACATAAAAAGTATATTCTAGATTTTTTTTCGTTTAAATTTTTAATAGATTGCTCTACTTTTAATATTGTTTCTTCATTCATTTTACAAATGTTTTAATATTTCATGTTTTAATAATGTATTAAAAGCCATCTTAAAGGGAATACTTAAGTTTTTTGTTGAATGTATACCTAAGTTTTCATCGACTTCATCTCTTTCGGTCATTATTATTTCTAATAACATTTTTATAACTTCAAAAGATACCAAATTTATAGTTTGTTCTGTATCACCTGAAATAGAATTATTAGGCATATCAATCGCCTTTGATACACTCTCTAAGTCTATATAATACATTTCTCCAAGTACTTGTAACATGTTAAATTAAATTTATTTCTTTAAGTATACCCTCTAATTCATCTAAATTTTTTATAGTGTAATTCGGATTAAATTCTTTATTGTATGAGGTTTCTACCTTTATTATTATTTTATCCCGATTTTTTATAGACAATAAATCAGGATTAGACGTAACTATAATATCAAATTCATTAAAAGTTTTTTCTAAAGTAATTTTAGAATAGAATTTAATATTCTCAACTAAACAACCGTACTTAGAAAGAAAAAATAGTGTTGCAGGTTTTGATTTACCTATCTCATCGGAAATAATACTTACTTCATTATTGTCTCTTAAATTAACATACAAATCGTTTAATATATTAAAAGTATTTGCGCTAACGGAAGCACTGTGACCAAAAATTTGCATAGGGAAGTCAACATAAAAAAAATCATATAAGTCTTCTTGAGTTTTAAACTTAAAATGGTCAATTAGATTTAAAGAAGTCACAGGTAAATTTAATCCGTACTCAAACTCTGAAGAGTCCGATTTACTTTCCCACTCTTCATTCTCTGAGTTATATTCTGAAACAACCTCATTACTAAATTCATCTAAAAAAAACTTAGTATAGATTTGTTCAGTCTTAGAAAATATATCCCTTACTGTTCCATTTAGGTCAATTGCAATATTCATTAATCGTACTTATCTAATATTTTACTTATCAAAGGATTTCTAATAACATCTTTATTATCAAACTCAAATACTCCAATATTATCAATATCTTTAAATCTATTTAATGCGTCATACAATCCTGACATTGTTTTATCCTTGTATCTATCAGTTTGTTCAACATCACCCGATATGAAAAATTTAGAGTTAAACCCTATTCTGGTTAATAAAAGTTTCATTTGAGAAGGTGTACAATTCTGCGCTTCTTCAAATATTAAAATAGAATTATCAATATTCATACCTCTCATATACGCCAAGGCGAAAACCTCAATAACGTCTTGTTGTTTTAATTTTTCTCTAGATTCTTTTCCTATTATTTTGTTTAGTAGATAATATGATGGGAAAATATATGGGTCTAACTTTTCCTCAAGATTACCAGGTAATGAACCTAATTTTTCTTCGGCTTCAACAGCAGGTCTAACTATTATTATTTTTTCATATGAATTTGATTGGTCCATTAATAAATCAACGGCGGCTCTCATGGCTACAAATGATTTACCTACACCTGCGGGTCCCGAACAGATAGTTATTTCATTTTTACTTAGTTCTTCATAATATGTTTTTTGATTCTCAGATAAGAATTTTTTTCTTGAGGTTTTACCAATGATTTCTCTTATTAAATCTTTTTTAGGTAAGTTGTTATTATTTGTTTGTTTTTCTTTTTTTTGCATATACTTAAAATAAAAGTTGTTATTTTTTTAAAAAAAATAGTATTTTATTTTAAAAAATAAATAGACTAAAAAACACACTAATTCATACCCAACTAAACTTTTTATGTATTACAGGATTTACCCAGTCTCCACCAATTTGTCTTTCTTTTTCAAACCTTTTATTTAAAGATACTGTACGACTCAATGAGTCTTGATGTTGTCTATAAAACATTAAATTATCATCTAATTTAAGTATTTTAAACCCCATACCACTTATCCTTACTTGTAAATCATAATCGGCAGTATACCTCCAATCTTTATAACCACCTAATCTGTTAAATATTTCTTTTTTACATGCAAAAACTCCATTGGCGTGGTAATAGTGAACATTTTTTGGTGGTATTGATTTAATACCATTATTAAGTAAATAATATGACCACCTTATTATATCATTTTCTTCAATATTTTGTTCTATTTTTTCAAATAATTCTTTTGTGTATATGTCGTCAGAATCTAAAAATATTACAATGTCCGAGTTACTTTGTGTGAGTAATGTGTTTCTAGTTATATATGTTCCTCTATTTTCAGGACACCACAATATTTTTAAATTATTAAACCTATCTTTTATATTTAATAAAGTATTTAAAGTTTCTTCACATCCATCAACACCTATAATTATGGGTATGTTTGATGGGATAGAATTTAATGTCTCATTTATATATTTTTGACTTTTATAAGCCGTCATTAATATTTCCATAGATAATTAATATTTAAGTGTTTATTATTTCTATATATTCCTTTTTTATTTCTTTTGCCACATTATGAGACATAAACTTATCGATATCCTTTGGAGGTGTATTTAATGACTTATTAGTTATATTACCTTTATCGTCAACATTATAAATCCATCCGTCTTTCCCACACATCCATCCTTCAATAGTGGTTCTACCAAGTAAGATACCTGCGGTTTGATGACAGTTCTTTACAAAAGTTTCAACATTATGTGTTGACTTGTGATATTTAACACTACTATTTGATAATAAATCGTTTAAGTAATCTGATTTGTTTTCCCCTACAATCCATAACTCTCTATTGGTGGTTTTACAATGGTCTAAAATATCATAAATGGTTTTTTTTCGTAGATAGTCTAAAGTACCTACGAACAATATGTAACCATTATCATTTATTTTTTGAGTGTTAAACCTTTCATTATCTATTGGGTTATAAACTACTTTGGTTTTACTTTCATCAATACCAAAATCATTTACAATTTTATCAGTAATTTCAGGCCTTATTGTGATATATTTTTTTATCATGTCATTAATAATAGGTTCTTCTAATTCAATCACTTCAGAATGGATGGTTGAAATTTTAGGTATATTAGGGTATAAATTACATACATACTCAGTAATTGGTTTGTGTTGTGTGTGAATTATATCAAATGAAGGTTCATTTATTTTATATAGTTGTCCTTTTTCTGACAGTATAGGTCCATTAACGGTGTTTAAACTCCACTTACCATCTCCTTTTTTAAATCCCGGTGGTTCAGAAGTGTGATAACATTTTATTCCGTATTTTTTTGACATTTTAACTAAAGGGTCACCAATATCCGAAAGTACTGACACTTCACAATTCAACTTAGTAAGTTCTTTAGCAAGTTCAAAAACATACATTTCTGAACCAGTAAAAGATTTAAAAAATAAAGAAGATATTAATACGTTTATTTTATCATCATAATTTAATTTGATTTTTTTTGGTAAAAAATCTTCATATCTTTCGGATAGTTTTATTCTATTATTTTCCCACTCTTCATTAGTTTGACCAATAGATTTATGTGTGATTCTAATATCATACATAACACCTACTTTAACATTTTCTAAAAAGTTTTCAAATGAAAAAGAAACATCATAAAAATGAAATCCTTTTATTTCTTCATTGAACGTTTCTTTAATTCTATCTTTTCTTAATGCAATAAACAATCCATCTACAAGTACTACTTCATCTAATTTATTACCTTGACTATTTGAGTATTTTGATTCCCATTTTTTACCTTCATGTTCGTGATTAACAATTCCTCTCATTTTTGAAGGATTTTCCCACCACTTCGCAGACTTAGGTAACTCAACACTACCGGCAACTCCAAGAATACCGTATTCAGGGTTTTTTTCAAAATGTCTTATTAGTTTGTTACCCCATCCCTTTTTATCAAAATATATATCGTCGTGACACAACACAACTATATCGTTAGTGGATTTTTCTAAAATAATATTATAAGCTTCAGAAAGAGAATGAGTACCCTTATTTTCAAAAGGTATAATCTCAATATTTTTAGGACCACACGTATTCTTTATGTGTTCAATAAAATCAGGGTTAATTCCTATTGTACTAAAACCTACTGTAATCATTCGTCGTCAAATACTTCTATTTCAAGAGTCTTCTTTATTAACTCAGTCCACTGACCTTTATATCTAGTTCCCTTAACTATATGATTATCTATCCAGTGATAATTACCACCACGAGGTTTACCCATAAGTAAGTTACTGTACTTAAAACCCCACTTATCTAACCATTCTTCAGTTATTTCTCTAACTTCTTCTGTACGAGATGTGAAAAAAGTTATTATATGGCCTTCATCATACCATTTGTTTAAAATGTCAACTGCACCCTCATATGGAATAACTTGTTTCATTCTTTCGGGTTCCTCGTTGGGGACATCGTCGGTAATAGTTCCGTCTATATCTATAAGATAGTTTTTTACACCTTCGGGTAATGTTGGACTTGTGTTATATCCCTCATCATCAATCTTACTATTTAGTATTACTTCTTTCTTCATGTTAGTTTCCTGTTGACCCAAAACCGTTTGCGTTACGGTCTTTTTCTTTTATTTCCTTTACTCTAATTAAATTAACTTGTTTACCCTGAGCTACAGGACAAATTACTGCTTGTGCAATTTTATCACCTTTATTAATTTTTTGTGTTTCGTTACTTAGATTAAACATAATAACTTTAATTTCACCCGTATAACCATAATCCACAGTACCTGGTGTATTTAGTACCGACAACCCTCTTTTAATTGCTAAACCACTTTTAGGTCTAACTTGCACTTCACATCTATCGGGTACGTTTAAGTATAGTCCTGTAGGTACTAAAGCCCGACCTAAACTTTCTATTTCAACATCTACATTTGCCCTTAAATCAAAACCTGAATCTGTTTTATATGCGTATTCAGGTTCTTTATTATCTGAGTCTAAAACATATTCTAATGTTACTTTAGGGTCGTCATAGTCCTCATTAAATTTATTTTCAATTTCGTCTATGTCGATACCCAAATTCTCTAACATTTGATTTGCGTCAGACATGTCAAAATCCGCCAATTTATTTTCTAACTCTTTTAAAGTCTTTAAACTATCTCTAAATTCGTTTATTTTACCTATCATTTTATTTTAACTTATAAATTTTATTCATAACATCAACCAAAACTTTCACATCTCTTTCACAATAATCGGCAATCGGTTGTAGACCATTTAAATCCCAATAGGTTTCGTGTACCATATTACCTGAAACCTCACCTGTTTTTGGACTTTGGACATCTAACGCGACACACATTAAATCTAGAGATGCTGGAGAATTAAATGAACCAAACTGCCAAAACTCCTTTGTGTCCACCGCTTTTAAATCCCACGGTTTTGTACCTAATGTAGGTAGTATTTTAGGTGGTTTCATTCCGTTAACAACAAATCTTTTAGACAACATAGGCATATCAAAACCTTTAATATTATGACCACATAAATAAAAATCTAATTTTAAAACTTTATTTAATAGGTCTTTAACATCTTTAAGAAGTTTTTTTTCATCATCATCTGCGAATGTTGTTGTGTGAACTTCACCACTTGGAGTAATAAATGAGAATGACGCCACAATTATTTTTGCAAAATCCGAAACTAGTGCCGCGTGATTTGTAAAAATTTCGTCTAAGGTTTTACCTTCATCTTCAGGGTATCTCTTTTCAAACCAGTTCCTATAACTTTCAAATAATCTACCCATTTCAGGGTTTTTTTCATTTAAAGTAGTATAGTCTTTTTCAATACCTACAGTTTCTAAATCAAAAAATAAAAGTTTATTTAATGGTACGTCTATCATTTCACTAAGGATTTATAAAATTCTGCTCTATTATTTGTTACTGTTTTTAAGTCGTAAGTTCCATTTACTGTTTCGTATAGTCTTTCACCTAAGTCTTCAGCCCATGACGGGTTTTTAATCAATTTTTTCATGTATTTAGCCCAATCTCCACTATTTCTACCTTTATCTACTAATAATCCATTACCGTCGGTAAAGTTACCTTTATCTAGTGCGTGAACAATATCAATAGTATATGGGCCAATATCTGAAGCGATTATTGCTTTTTTGTAAAAACCCGCTTCAATAACCTTAAGTTGTGATTTCATCCTATTAAAAATAGTGTCTTTAATGGGTGCTAAAGAAACGTCAAACTTAGAATAATTTTTAGCGTATGTTGTTACTGGCCGTGTCCACACACGAGTATAAAATGTGTCTGTACTGTGATATTCTTCGTCTACAAATTTCATTAAATGAGATTTTTGTTCTTTGTCAACTAACTTATAGTTATCGGTAAAAATCTCTTCATATCTCATCCATACCGTTTCTTCTGGTTTAATGGGTCTCTGTTTTTGTTCACCAGTATTAGGATTTATTTCAGTTACACTACCTCTAGTGTCAAACCCACAAAGATACATTTGAAACTCGTTTTTAAACTCAGAAAGACGATTTGTCGTACCCTCAAGAAGTTTTAAATCGTGAAGGTGAGAAGAACCTCCTAACCATCCAAATCTTAATCTATCACTCTTTTTAGTTTCCGCTTTAAACTGATTTTCCTCTGGGTCTATGGCATTTGGTAAAACGAAAACGTTTTTATTAATTTTACTTATTTCATCTGCGAATAATTTAGTAGTTGTAGTCACGTATTGTGCCGCCTCTAAACTATTTTTTATATGAAAATCTAATTTGTTTTTTATAACTAATTGATATGCGGGGTGTTCTTTTCCTGGCATCCAATAATCATCTAAATCACAAATAGTGACAATACCCATAGAATTAAGTTTATTAATTATTGATGGGGATTGTAAGTAGTTCTTACCTATTAATCTGTGAAAATGTACTATCTGATATTTTTTCCAATAATTGTCATCATCAATTTTTGGTTCATAGTCAATATCTATGTGGAAATCTTCTGAATGATTATTTTGTAAGTAAATATGGGGGTCTACTGAACGGTACTTACCAACACCTGTTCGGTCTGAAGGAAGTACTAATACGTTAATTTTTGACATACTAATTCTATTTAGAAAAAGTATAACAAAAAATTCTTAATAAGAAAAGTTATTGTTTTACTTTTTTAATTTTAAGAATTTTACCTTCAAAAATATGTTTACCAACTCTTAACGATAGAACTTCGTTAGTTTTTTGTGACGACTCACTAATTAGTCCTGCGTTTTGTAATTCTTCTTTTACAACATCTTTTACAGTATCTCTAACAACATCTCTAATCATTTGTTTTAAGTCTGAATTAATATTTTGAGATACTGAACTTTCATTTATTTCTTTTTTGTTGGTATTCATTAGTCTTGCCGCCCCCTCAACTATTTCATCAGATAATGTGGCTCCATTCATCTGAGGTTGTACTATAGGGTTTTCAATCATTAACTTTTTAATTTCGTCAGGTAACTTTGAGTTCATTACTGCATCTTGACTAACTTGTTTTGTTGTTATTGTGTTTTGTATCTTTGGTTGTTCCATCATACCTTCAGGTATGTTGTAGTTAGCGTTAATATTCTCATTAATTGGTAGTGTCGCATTACCTCTTGGGACATCGTTATGTCTATCCATTATCTTTTTGGATATTGCCAGTTTTTGCATTAAGTCATTACTCATCTCTTTCTGTATTAAATTCCGCATTTAAGAGTACCCTTTCCATACTTCTATCACCGTTGGGGTTATATCCGGGTCTCATCTCTGTAAAGTTATCAGTAGTCGGTTGATAAGTAAATATTTTATCCGCACGGAACATTCTCCATCCTGGTAATGGTTTTTCACCGGTAGTGTTAGTGTGGGACGCCCCGTCGATGTCCCACGCTCTTAAAACTAAGTTACCTGCCTTACTGTACCCAACACATACAGGTTCTATTCTTCTATAACCTTTACCACCAGGTATATCACCATCGTAATATACGGTCACGACAATTTTCTTCTTTATTGAGTCTTGCATATCACCCAAAGAAGCAATTTCATTTATTAATGATTTAACTGTCGTAAGTAGTTTCATTACTCCACTGTGTATGGTTTACTTGAGTTGTATTTATTAATTTTGATATCGTCTTTTCTTTCGAACACATCTGTTGATGTACCTGCGTTTTGATTATAGACGTCTAAGAAAGCACCT
>Ga0075475_10000569_pt1 | contig 17323 bp, 14 predicted proteins | sample DEB08_DNA_10_FD_76342 | JGI IMG/M metagenome (GOLD analysis project Ga0075475, IMG submission 76342) | Aqueous microbial communities from the Delaware River and Bay under freshwater to marine salinity gradient to study organic matter... | ecosystem: Environmental > Aquatic > Marine > Coastal ... | reverse complement strand
GCGGCGTCGCGACCGGCAGCGACGCAATGCTCGGCGGCATGCAGAGCCACCTGACCCTTCTCGCAAGCAACCACCGCTTCGAGTGCTCGCTGTCTCCAGCCACCGGCCTGCGGGCGTTCTCGCCGGATGCGACGATCTTCGGAGACGCCTACGTCATGGAGAAGTCCGGGCCCGCGGTCGGATGGTCGACGCCGATGGTCGACGAGGACCACCACTCCGGCCAGCAGGGACTCGTCCAGTCGGTGGCGGAGGCACTCCGCGACGATCGCGAGCCGGAGGCCGACGGAGCGCTGGGCGTCAGCGTGGTCCGGGTCGTCTACGCGGCGTATCGCAGCGCCGCCGAGGGTCGACGGGTGGATCTCTGACCTCGTTCTCCGACGTCGAGACCGCCAACCGATCGAGGGGGCGTCGCCCGGCGTGCTTCGACGCCACCTCCTTCGCAGGCTTCCGCTGCACACTTCAAGGACGCTCGATGTCTCCGACCCGCACCATCGTCTCCGTCGCCGTCGTGGCGTTCGTCTCGCTGGCCACCGCCTGCAACGCGCCCAGGCACTACGACGTCTCCCCGCAGAACACGAACGCCCGGACCACCATGGTCCTCTTCAACGCACCGCCGATGATCGACGTGCTCGACGTGGGCTTTCCCGGCGCGAGTGCCGGAGACACCGTGGTCTGGCACGCCCCGCTGACCACATCCCGGGGCGATCTCTCGACCGAAGTGGGACTCGCCATCGGCACCATGACGAGGGTGCGGGTCGGCCAGCCGGCCCTGCCCGGTGAAGACGGCGCTCGCGATCACCGCGCGACGTCCGTCGAGTTCGGCTGGCACGAGTCGCCGGACTCGATGGTGATTCTCGGCGGACATCCCTACGCCGCCGGCGCCGTGGAGTCGGACGTCGCCATCCTGCGGGCGATCGTCGGCGGCACCGGCCGCTTCATCGGGGCCCGCGGCGAGATGACCTCGACGCCTCTCGGCGACGGCTGGTACGAGCACCGCATCGTGCTGGTCGACTGATCGAACGACCGACGAGGCCTCCGCTCAGCGGCGTCCCGCGAAGGCCTTGCCGGCTCGCGTGTTCTTTCGGCTGCGACCCGCTCGGCCCATGCCTTCGCGACGCCCGTCGGCAGACGACGTGGGAGCGTCCGAACGCTTGCCGCGCCCCGAACCGGACGAACGACCGGCAGCGCCGGCGCGACTCGATCCACCGGACCGACGCGCCCGGCCGCCGTGTCCCGCGTGCCCGCCTCGGCCGCGGCTCCCGCCCCGTCCCCCCGACCGCGAGGGCGGGGCCGCCTCGGCGGGACCGTCCGTCGGACGAGCGTCCTCCGGCATCGCCGCGGGCAGCTCGGCCCGGGGAATCGAGAGCTTGACGAGTCGCTCGATCGCCTTCAGCAGTCCCCGCTCCTGCGCGTCGCAGAAGGAGATGGCGATCCCCGACGCGCCGGCGCGGGCGGTGCGCCCGATGCGGTGGACGTACGCCTCCGGTTCCATCGGCAGGTCGTAGTTGAAGACGTGGGTGACGCCGTCGACGTCGAGGCCGCGCGCCGCGATGTCGGTCGCAACGAGCACCGGCGACCGACCGCTCTTGAACGCATCGAGGGCCTGGGTCCGCTGGTTCTGACTGCGGTTGCCGTGGATCGCGCCGGCGGAGACGCCGGCGGCGCGAAGCTGGCGGACGACCTTGTCGGCGCCGTGCTTGGTCCGTGTGAAGACGAGGGCCAGATCGACCGGCTCCTCCTCGAAGAGCTGCAGCAGCAACGTGGTCTTGTGTCGCTTCGCGACGCCGTAGACCCGCTGGGCGATGCGGTCGACGGTGGTCGCGACCGGCGTCACCTCGACCCGCACGGGGTCGTGCAGAAGCTGCCCGGCCAGCGATTCGATCTCCGTCGGCATCGTCGCCGAGAAGAGCAGCGTCTGGCGGCGCCGCGGCAGGGCTCCGGCGATTCGACGGATCGGTTCGATGAAGCCCATGTCGAGCATGCGGTCGGCCTCGTCGAGGACGAAGGTGTCGACGCCGCCGAGGTCGATGAGGCCCTGCCCGAGCAGGTCGATGAGTCGTCCCGGCGTCGCGACGAGGATGTCGAGACCTCGCTTGATCGCGGCGACCTGCGGGTGCTGCCCAACGCCGCCGAAGATCACGGTGCCCCGCACGGGAAGGCTGCGACCGTAGGTGGCGAAGCTCTCGCCGATCTGGGCGGCGAGTTCGCGCGTGGGCGACAGCACCAGCACCCGAGGGCGTCGGCCCTTCGGCGGACGGGCGTTGGGCATGGCGTTGGCGACGAGGCGATGCAGGATCGGGAGGGCGAACGCCGCCGTCTTGCCGGTGCCGGTCTGGGCGATGCCGAGGAGATCGTGGCCTTCGCGAGCCGGCGGGATCGCCTTGGCCTGAATGGGCGTCGGTGTCCTGTAGCCCTCCTCGGCGAGGGTCCGGACGAGCGTGGGATGAAGCGAGAGCGAAGCGAACGCCGAGGCGTCGGCGACGACGGGGGCGCCTTGGGGCGCGGGATCGAGGGTCTTCACGTGGTCGATGGGCCTTCCGACGGCGGCAGGGATCGGGTGCCGCAGTCGCTTGAATCGATCCGACGACGGCGAACGCCTGGGCGTCGCGGCCGTGGAGGATCGAGGGCGGGGTCGCCGGGGCCGCATGGGGAAGGCCGTGGGCCTGCCGAGCGGGTCGGGGATCGCCAGATGGCACGCGGGCGGCCGCTTCCGATGCGAAGCCCGCGTTGCCGGCGTGGTCCCAGAGGTTCGTCGGGCACGTCTTGCCCGAGCTGAGGTCACCGGCGGGGTGCGGAACAGTAGCGAGGTCGGCATCAAAAGGCGAATGGCGGCGGCGCGGCATGTTTCGACTCCCGGCCGCCCGGCCGCCGGAGGGCCTCCGGGATCGGCCGGGGCGGTACCGTTTGGCGGACTTCGACCCATCCCCACGCCTGAACCGATGCCGACGAATGCCGATCCACCCCGCCCCTCCGGCGTCGTCGCCGACCTTGCCGCGGCGCTGCGAGTCGGCGACCACCCACGGCTCCTGGCCCGCATGGCGTCGGGCTGGGCGGTGCTGAACGAACGGCAACCCTCTCCCCTCCGAGTCTGCGCGATGCTCGTGCCGGACCCGGTGGTCGCCTCGATCAACGACCTCGACGAAGTCGGACGCGCCGCGTTCTCGAGCGACCTGCTTCGGATCGGCGACGCCCTTCTGGCCGCGACCGGCGCCGAGCGGATCAACTACCTCGTCCTCTGCAACCAGGCACCCGAACTCCACGGTCACGCGATCCCCCGGTTCGCGGACGAGGATCCATCCCAACGCCGCCTCGGCCCCTTCGAGGCCTACGACTTCGCGGCGGCACCGCTCGGAGACGTGCACACGCTGCCGCGCGATCTCGTCCTCGCGGTGCGTCGTGGTCTCGGAGCGACGATCGCATGAACGACGTCCGCACACGCCCAAATGCGTTGACGCAGGCGCTGGTGCTCCCGGCGTGCATCGTGTTCTCGATGGCGGCGGCGACGTCCGGCGCGTTCTGGCCCCCGGACGCGTGGTACTTCCAGATCGAGAGACCGTCGTGGACGCCACCCGGTTGGCTGTTCGGACCGGTGTGGACCACGCTCTACGTCCTGATCGGGGTGTCGCTCTGGCGAGTGTGGCGAACCGGCGGCCTTCGGCGCGATCGCACAGCGCTCGGACTCTTCCTGGCCCAATGGACCCTGAACCTCGCCTGGACGGGGCTCTTCTTCGGCCTGCACGCGCCGGGCATCGCCCTCGTCGAGATCGTGCTGCTGGCGGCCCTGATCCTCGCGACGATCGTCCGCTTCCACCACCACGACCGCCTCGCCGCATGGCTGCTGACGCCCTACCTCGCGTGGGTCTGCTTCGCGACGGTGCTGAACGCGGCCTTCTGGTGGCTCAATCGGGCGTAGCGTCGGCGACGGCGCTCGGGTACGCCGCACCGCACTCCGGACACCGATCGCCACCGCCCAGACGGGAGTAGCCGCAGCCGGCGCAGGCGCCGACCGACCAGGCCTCGCGACGGCGCCGGGTCAGCAGCAGCAGCGCCCACGGTCCGCACATCCAGAGGAGCATCGCGACTCCGCCGCAAAGACCCATGAACGTGGCGGCTCCACAGAAGCAGTCCAACCGCTTGCGAAGCATCACGTAGAGCGGAACCATCAGGATCGACTCGACGACGGTGGCCGCGAACACCAGGCGCACCAGCCGGTCGAGGCCCCGCGGATCCCGGGACCGACCGGCTCGGCGCAGCAGCCAGCACCAGATCCCCCCCGCGATCGTCCAGACCGCGAGCAGCACGGCGAACCACTCCCACGCATCCTGTCTGGCGACGGAGGTCTTGAAGAACTCGTCCGTGAACTCGATGACGCCGTAGACGATCATCGCCGTCGAAAGCCCCGCGATGCCGGCGGCCCCGACCACGCTGACCCGCAGGGGCCACCCGTTGGGACGAATCCGCAGCGGACCGACCAGCGGGACCAGCAGCATCGTCTGCAGGACCGCCATGGTGGTCACGACGAAGAACAGGACCGGCGTCTCGACCACCAGCAGCGAAGAGTCCACGATCCACTCGAGTCCCGCCACGGCGCCCGCGGGCATCGCGGTGGACTCCCCGTGCCACGGCTGCGCGGACTTGTCGAGAAGGGACACGAGGACGATCGCCACGCCCAACGCCAGCGTGCCCACCGTCCAACTCGCCGCGAAGAACCCCGCCAACACCACCCCGCGACGCCAGAGCCGGCCGTCCGCGTCGGGGGCCGGGTCGCGTGCCGGGTGGTGAATGCGTGAAACGGACATGAACCGACTCCTCGCATGTTCGCGACGAAGGCGTTCTCACACCGACGCCGATCCGGATCGGCCTGGATCCGGACAACTCTGCAACGGTCGGCCGATTCCGGCAACCGTCCCGGCCCGGCTGTGGTTCAATGACGACATGAACATCCTCTCTCTCATGGTCTCGGCCTCACTGGTCTCGGCCTCACTGGCCTCGACCGCGCTGATCTCGACCGCTGGGGCCGCCCCGCCGATCCCCGACGAGTGGTTCTACTCGGGCAAGGATCGCCCCGCCGCCCTCAAGGGCCTCGAAGGCAAGCCCGCACCCGCCCTGGCGACCGATTCCTGGATCGGCGAGGAGGTCGATCTCGCCGCGGCCAAGGGCAAGGTGGTCGTGGTCGACTTCTGGGCGACCTGGTGCGGCCCCTGCATGCGGGCGATTCCGGAGAACGTCGAGCTCGTCGAGAAGCACGGACCGGAGGCGGGCGGCGACCTCGTCTTCATCGGGGTGCACGACGCCAACAACGGTTGGGACCGCGCCGCCGACGTCGTGCGCGACAAGAAGATCAACTACCCCGTCACCCGCGACAAGACCGGCGGCACCAGCGCCAAGAACTACAAGCTGCAGTTCTGGCCGACCTACGTGGTGATCGATCGCGAAGGCATGGTCCGGGCCGCGGGTCTGATGCCGCAACACGTCAAGGGCGTGGTCGAGATGCTGCTTGCCGAAGCCGCGCCCGCGGGCGCGGCCGGCGGAGGACTCGCCGAGGCGTTCTTCCTCGGGGGCGGCGATCGTCCCGCCTCGCTCAAGCGTGCCGAAGGCAAGGCGATGCCGGCCCTCGCGGCGCAGGCATGGTCCGGAGATCCGATGGACGCCGAGGCGTTCGGGGGGATGCCGGTGGTGCTGCACTTCACCCGCCCCGGCGGGCGTCTCGTGACCGAGGAGTTGGCGGCGATCACGGAGCTGCGTGAACGGTTCGGCCCGGAGGGTGTCGTCGTCCTCGGCGTCTGCGACGCCAACGCCGACTTCGCGGCGATGCAGGCGGCGGCCCGGTCGGCGGCAGGCGCCCTCACGAAGGCCCGCGCCGAGCAGGATCCCGGGGCGACGGCGGCCACGCCGCTTCCGCTTGCCCACGACGCTCTTCCCGAGAGCGACGGCGAAGCCGACGACCGCCCCCGCCGCGGCCGCACCATGCAGGCCTTCGGCGTCGAGTACCTGCCCGTGACCGTGATCGTCGATCGCAACGGCCGAGTTCGCGGCGCCGGCGTTCGCAGCGGCAAGTTGTCGGAACTCGTCGAGACCCTGCTCGCGGAGGCCGCCCAGTGACTCCAGCCGACTCCAACGCCACCACCGAAGGGACTGGACGGGCCGTCGAGGCCGACACGCCGGAGGCGCCGTTCGTCCGCCACATTCGCCGCGAAGTCGCCCGCACCGTGGTCGGTCAGGAGACGGTCGTCGAGCGGGTCCTGATCGCGCTGCTCACCGGCGGACACCTGCTTCTCGAGGGTGTGCCCGGCATCGCGAAGACCCTGCTCGTGCAGTCGGTCGCGAAGTCGATCGACCTCGCGTTCGCCCGAGTGCAGTTCACCATCGACCTGCTCCCCAGCGACATCGTGGGCAGCGAGATCCTCGAGCAGTCGACCGGCACCTTCCGCATCCACAAGGGACCGATCTTCACCAACCTGCTGCTTGCCGACGAGATCAACCGCGCCTCGCCGAAGGTGCAGTCGGCCCTCCTCGAGGCGATGCAGGAACGCCGCGTCTCGATCGGCGACACCACCCACGATCTGCCGGCGCCGTTCCTGGTGATCGCCACCCAGAACCCCGTCGAGCAGGCGGGCACCTTCGAACTTCCCGAAGCCCAGCTCGACCGCTTCCTGCTTCGGCACCGCTTGACCTATCCCACGCCCGAGGACGAGACCGAAGTGGTCCGTCGCAGCCTCGCCCTCAAGCTGAAGCGACAAGGCGAGGGCGCCGTGCCGATGTCGGCCTTCGACGCGATCGACGATTCGCAGCGCCTGCACCTCGGCGATCTCACCGAGGCGATGTCCGCGGTGCAGGCGGTGCACGTCAGCGACGTCTTCGTCCGGGACTGCGTGGAACTGGTGAACCTGACCCGAACCCACGGCGAGATCGAGCTCGGCTGCAGTCCTCGCGCCGCGATCGCCCTCGTGCACGCCTCGAGGGCGCGGGCGTTCATCCACGGCCGCGACTACGCCATTCCCGAGGACCTCTTCGCACTCGCCGAGGACGTGATGCTCCACCGCATGCGCCTCTCCTACGAGGCCCTCGCCGAAGGCAGGACCTCGGAGGCCGTGCTTTCGGATCTGCTGTCGACCCTCGCCTGAACGCCGTGCCCCTCTCGTTCACCGAACGCTCGACGACCGCTGCCGCCGCCACGACCGGCGCCACGGATCTCGGTCTGCCGCCGCCCGAGCAACTGGCCAGAGGCGACTTCGAGATGGTGATCCGGCGCCTCGCCGACGATCTCGCCTTCGGCAGCGACGCGTCGCGGCTTCTCGGCAGCGGTCTCGAGTACGCGGGAAGCCGCGTCTACGAACCCGGCGATCCGGTGCGGCAACTCGACTGGCGGCGCACCGCCCGCACCGGCGTGGCCCACGTTCGCGAGTACGAGGCCCTCAAGCGGACCGCGGTGCATCTGGTCGTCGACACCAGCGCCTCGATGGCGGTCGGATCGACCGCCCGCACCAAGCACGATCTGGCGGTCTGGATCGCCGCCGCGGTCGGTCTGGTCGCCCTTCGACGCCTCAGCCCGGTGGCGGTGGTGGGAGCCGGCGAACGACGAGTGCCCTCCCTGCCGAGCCTCTCCCGCAGCGACCTGCACGCCGCGCTCGAACCGCTGCGGGCGAAGGCCTTCGACGAGCGGACCTCGCTCGCGGAGCAGCTCGACCTCGCGACGACCCGTGCCGAACGGTCGGGCGTCTTCATGGTGATCAGCGACCTGCACGATCCCGCGGCGCTCGCGGCGATTCGCCGAACCAGTCGCGGCCACGACTGCGCGGTGGTGCATCTGGTCGATCCCGCCGAACACGCCCCGCTGCGAGCGGGCGTGCTGCGGGCCCGCGAGGCCGAGACCGGTCGGACGTTCATCGCCTCGGGACGCCGTGCCCTCGTCGACCTCGAACGCACCCGCGGCGACCTGCTGCGTTCCGGCGCCGACGTGCTGCGCCTCGTCGTCGATCGCCCGTTCATTCCCCCGTTGCGCCGGTTCCTCGCCGCCCGCGGCGCCAGTCGAAGGGGGCGCGGATGACGCCGCGAGTCCTCGCTGCGACGCTGCTGCTTGCGATCGCCTGCGCGCCTTCGCCGCCGGCGACCGGTGCGCAGACCACGCCATCGGCCACGCAGGCGACGAGAGTCCCCCGCGGCACGATCGCCACCATCGAGGTCGAGCATCCTGCAGGGCCGCTTCGTGCCAAGGCGCTCCGCGACGGCAACGCGCCGATCCTCGTTCGCGTCGCGCCGCTCGGCGGGCCTCGCCACCGGCATCGCGTGGAGTATCTCGGGGTCGTCGAGGGCGAGTTCGATCTGCTTCCACTGCTCGAGCAGGCCGACGGGCGACCGCCGGAAGGCCTGCCGCCGATGCCGGTCGAGATCTACACGCAGCTGCCGCCGAACCCCACGACCGATCTCTACGGCCTGCCCGAACCGACGCTTGGATTCGAGGGTCGCTACCGAGCCGCACTGTGGGTCTTGGGCCTCGTCTGGCTCGCGGTGCCGGTCGTCGCGATCTCGCGAAGACTGCTTCGCCGACCGCCCCCGGCCCCCGCGCCGGAGCCGCCGCCGCCCTCGCCGCTCGAGCGGGTGCGAACCCTGCTCGAGGAGGCGAAGGCACGACCGCTCGACGTCGCGGAGCGGGGTCGTTTCGAACTGCTGCTCCTTCAGGCCCTGCGCGACGCGGCTCCCGGCGCGGGCGATCTCGCCGAAGCGACCGCCCGGCTCAGAAGGGAGCCCGCCTCCGCCTCGGTCGTTCGGGCGGTCGAGCGGTGGCTTCACGTCGCCGACGGCGAGCGCCGTCGCGACGAGGCGCTCGATCGCGTCACCGGCGCCGTGCGCACGGAGACCCGGCCGTGACGTTCCTGCATCCCTGGGTCCTGCTGCTGCTCGCGATTCCGGTGCTGCTTGCGTGGACCGCGATCTCTCGACGCCCCGGCGTCGTGGTGCCCTTCGACCATGGCCCCGACCCGCCGCCTCGCCGGGCGCTGCAGGCGACGCTGGGGGTCTTCGACATGGTTCCGCTGATGCTGCTCGCCACGGCGATCGTGGTGCTTGCGGGCCCGCAGACGCTGCAGCAGCCGCGTCGCGAACGGTCGCTCACCAACATCCAGATCTGCCTCGACGTCTCCGGCAGCATGACCGGCCGCAACTACGAACTGGCCGCGCAGGCCATCGAGGACTTCACCCGCGCCCGCGAGGGCGACGCGTTCGGACTGACCCTCTTCGGCGTCGAGCAGATCCGCTGGATGCCGCTGACCAAGGACCTTCAGGCGATCCGCGACGCCTTGCCGTTCGCCGATCCGCGCAACCAGCCCTCGCACATGGGCGGCACGATGATCGGCTCGGCGTTGCGCTTCTGCCGCCGCAACATGCTCGCCGAGACCGACTCGGGCGATCGCATGATCGTGCTCGTCTCCGACGGATTCAGCGCCGATCTCGGTGGCGGCGAGGCGTTCGCGATCGGCGAGGAGCTCGCCGACGACGGCATCGTCGTCTACCACGTCCACATCGCCGAAACCGGCGTGCCCGCCGACGTCGAGGATCTCGTCGAGACCACCGGCGGCGAGGCGTTCGCCGCGAGCGACTCCTCGCGCCTCGACGCGATCTTTCGCCACATCGATCGCATGAAGCCCGCCCGCTTCGAACCCGCAGGCACCGTGCCGCTCGACGAGTTCGGTCCGTTCGCGATCGCGGGGCTCGTCCTGCTCGGCCTGCACGGGATCGGTCTCTGCTTCGCGAGGTACACGCCATGGTGACCGAGGCGACGCCCGATCTCCTCGTCGCGATCCTCGCCGGCGCCCTCGCCGCGCTGGTCGTGGCGGCGGCGGAGTGGCGGCATGCCCGACGCGTCTCGCGAGTGGCGAGGCTCGCCTTCGGCCCGGGAGGTCGTCCTGCGGCATGGGCGAGGCTGGCGCCGGCGGCCCGCGTGGCCGGCATGGGGCTGGCGACCTTCGGCGCCGTGGTCCTGCTTCGCTTCGATCCGATCGAGGTCGACACCGAGCCGAATCCCCGCGCTTCGCGGCAACTCCTCGTCGTGCTCGACGTCAGCCCAAGCATGAACCTCGCCGACGCCGGTCCCGGCGAGGAGAAGACGATGCGCGGCGTCTGGGCGGGCAGGGTCCTGCGCGGCATCCTCGACCGTCTCGACATGCAGGACACCCGCGTCGGGATGATCGCCTGCTACACGAAGGCGGTGCCGATGCTGCGCGACTCCACCGACAAGGAACTGATCGCGAACCTCATGGACGGCCTGCCGCTCTACACCGCCTTCACCCCGGGCGAGACCGATCTGCAGGCGGGTCTCGACGCCGCGTACGAGATGGCGATGCCCTGGCCGCGGCGCTCGACGACGCTGGTGGTGATCACCGACGGCGACCTGTCGACGCCGGTGTCGCCCGGGCCGCGTCCGGCCTCGATCGCGGATGCCATCGTGATCGGCGTGGGCGATCCGAACCGCGCCACCACCATCTCCGGCCACGCCTCGCGACAGGATCAGTGGACCCTGAAGTCGCTCGCTGCGAGGCTCGGCGGCATCTACCACCAGGGCAACACCCGGCACCTGCCCCGCGAGATCCTCGACGGACTGACCATGATCGCGCCGCGGGTCGCCGACGCCATCGGCATGCGCGAGCTCGGCCTGTTCGCCTTCGCGATCGGCGCGTCGATGCTCGGCCTCGTCGGTCCGCTGCTCGTCCGGTTCGGCACGCCGAGGGCGTTGCGTCGATCCGCCCAGAACGCCGCTGCCAACGCCGCCGCCGCCGCCGCCGCCGTACCGAGCGTACCGAGCGTACCGAGCGTGGCGATCGCCTCGGGAGGCTCCTCGTGAGTCCGCCGCTCCTTCGACGCGCCGCGTGGACGGCGTGGGCGCTGGTGCCCATCGCGGTGCTCGCGTTCCACTTCGGCCCCGGTCAGGCGGCCCTGAGGCGGGATCGGGCCGCCGCGATCGTCGCCCTCGCCGTCAACGCCGAGCGCGAGGCGATCGAACTGCAGGACCTGGCCTACGAGGCGCATCTGGAGGCGATCGAGGCCCGGGCCGCGGCGTTCGCCGTCGAAGACCCCGTGCGTCGCGCCGCCGCGTCGACCGCCGGCGAGCGTGAAGACGCCGCCGCGACGGTGGCCGAGGCCGCGTGGTCGCGCACCGCGGCGCTGCTGGAGGAGGCCGTGTCCGTGCTCGAGCCTCCCGCGGGTGGAACGATGCCCGGCACCACCACTCGAGAGATCGCCCAACGAGTACGCCTCGCCCGCTCGCGAGCGCTGGTCCGCTCGGGCGAGATCGGCCGAGGCGCGAACGAACTCGAGGACCTGCTGCTCGATCTCGGCGACGCCGGCGAAGCGACCTCGCCCCTGGCGATCGCGGCCCGCGAGGAGCTCGCCACCGCGTACTACTACGGCGCAAGACTCATGCGCCTTGGCGGCAAGGCCGGGCCCGAATGGCGTCCGATCGCCTCGCTGGCGCGGCAGAACTTCCGCTACCTCGCCGAACACGCCGCCTCCGCCGACGGCGATGCGCAGCGTCTGGCAGACCACCAGCGCAACACCGAACTGGTCCTGAACCTCGAGCAGAGTTCCCGCGAGGAACTCGCCTTCCTTCCCAGACCCCGACAGTCGCCCACCGGCACCGGGCAGGGTCTCGGACAGGAACTCCGTCCCGGACGCCGCGGCCGCAACCAGGGCGAGCAACCCGCCCGCGGCGCCGGCATGAACGGCGAGATCGGAGCGGGCTGGTGAGCCGACCCGCACGATCCGTCGCCCCCGCCGGTCGAGTCCCCACTCGATCCGGCCGCATCGACTCGACTTCCCCGTGGAGCCTCGCATGAACGTCCCCGCGATCCGACGTCTGATCCACGCCACGACCGAGACTTCTTCCAAGCGTCCCGACCGCCGACGATCAAGATCGGCGGCGGGACTCGTTCCGATGGTCGTGGCGACGACCCTTGCCGCGACGGCATCGGCCGATCCCCAGGCCTCGGGCGGCGCCGCCGTGCCCGCACAACGTCTCGTCCCGGCGCAGCCGGTCGTGCCGATTCGCCCGGCAACCCCCGCGAGAACGGCACCGGCCGCCGAGACGAAGGTCGCCGCGCCTTCGAACGTTGCGCCGCCGAACACCGGAGCCGGCGACGACGGTCGCCCCGACTCGGCGCCGGATGCACCGGCGGACGCGTCGCAGGCCGGCTCGAAGGCGCCGCCCTTCTCGCCCGAGGAGATCGTCGAGCTGAAGGCGATCTATCTCGTCCTCGATCCCGATGGGCAGGCCTCGATGCGGGCGTACTACAAGGACTTCGAGGTCGAGCTCGAGGACGCCCTCGGTCTCGCCGCGGAACGCTCTGCAAGCACCCGGCGCGGCCAGCAGATCGTTCGGGCGATGCGCAACCTGAAGTTCACCCGCACCCCCGAGGCGGTGCTGTCGGCTCGGTCGACGCTGGGCTTCGGAGGGCGGCCCTTCCCGGACGCCGACGCCGCCGAGGAGGACGAGATCGCCGAGTGGGTGCATCTGCACACCATGGCCGGCGAGTGGGAACTGCTCGGCCGATTTCTCGCAAGCCGTCCCGAGGCCGAGGCCGAGCCGGTCTACGCCGCGGTGCTGCAGTCGATCAACCGCGGCGATGCGGGCCTGCTCCCGGAGGAGATCCTGGCCCTCGCCGAGAGCGCTCCGTCGGACTTCAAGGACTGGCAGATGAAGGCGCTCGTGGGCATGCTCGAGACCTCGGCGGCTCGCAACGGCACCAGCCTGCTTCTTGCCGCGCTGCGCGGCGAGACCCGCTACTTCGGCACGAGCGATCCCGAGCGCCGACGCCGAACGATCGACTTCCTCGCCGGGGCGGGCCTCGTCGCCGAAGCGGCGCTCTTCCTGCCGCCGCTCGAGCAGGCTCGCCTCGAGCAGGACGTGGCGCTCATGATCGTGCACGCCCGCAATCGTCTCGATCTCGCCGAGCAGGCGGGCGAGGGCCCCCGCGCCGACGGGTTGCGCCTCGAGGCGTTCGACATCCTCGCCGAAGCCGCCCTGCTCGAAGGTGGAGACACCGACGAGCGTCGGCAGGCGCTCGCCCGGGCGATCGAACTGGTCGACTCCACCCCGCGGGCCCGTACCGAACCTTGGCTCGAACTGGTCTTCGCCGACTCCGGCCTCGGCCCTGCGGCCCTCGAGCAGTTGGCGCTCGCCGCGGCCTCGATCGGCGACCGCAAGACCGACGAGGCGGAGCGGGCTCGCGCCGTGCTCAACCTCAAGGAGGCCATCGATCTGCTGCTGAGTCGCGACGAGGTCGCCGCCGAACTCGCCGCCGGCGCTCTGAGGGTGCCCCTGCGCATGGTGACGACGGCGCTCGTCGCGGAGATGGAGCAGGCCGCCGAGAAGCAGGGCAGCCGACAGTTCGTCGGCGCCGGCGCCACCTCGCTGTTCAACGCCATCCCCAGCGAACGCTGGCTCTCCTCGCTCGAACCGAGCCTCGCGACCCGGGCCCGCAAGGCCGCGATCTCGATCGCCATGACCTGCGACGAGACCGATCGCGCGATCGAACTGCTCGAGGACTCGATCGCGGCGGATCGCTTCGGCGCCGCGGGATACGGGGACCACTTCCTCTCGTCGTGGATCCGCCGCCTCGCGCCCAACTCGAACCTCGACGCCCAGACCGCGAGCTTCTACGCGTTCTACCGCGACGCCATGCCGACGGCGCCGCTCACCCGAGGCCGGCAGCGACGCAACCTCGATCGCCTCGACATGGTCATGGAGACCCTCGCCGCGAGCGGCGTCGATCCCCGCGGACTGCCTGCGATCGTGCCGGCGTTCCAGGGCTGCCACGCCCGCACCGAGGTCTACGACCGCGCCGATCTCGAGCGGGTGTTCGGCCCGATCGCGGAGATCCCGGCGCCGACGGCGGCGCGCCTTGCGGCGTCGATGGCGGCCAGTCTCAACGGCGACTGGCGCAATCGAGAGGCCCAGCGGGCCGGTGGCAATCGCCGCAGCGACGACGAGATCGCGCAACTCGTCGACCGGGGGTACGGCGTCGCCATCGAACTCATGGACGCGGCCCTGGCCCAGCGTCCCGACGCCTGGAATCTCGCCGTGCTCGCCGCGGCGCTGACCTACGACCGCCTCCAGTTCCAGGAATCGATCTCCGGCGGCCCCGATCCGGAGACCTTCGACGCCTACCGACGCGACGCCTTCTCGGCGTTCGCCGATGCGGCCCGCCGGTATCGCGAGTCGCTCGAACGCGGCGAGACCCGCGACGACCCGTCGGTGCTGCGGCGCTGGTTCGGCGCCGCCATGGGCACCGCCGAGCTCAACTTCCTGCGGCCCGACGACCTGCCCCGCGAGGGCACCCTTCAGGACGACCAGATCGATCTCATCCGCAACGCCTTCGACGCGTTCGAGCCCGAGGCTCGCGATCGCCACAAGACGGCCTTCGCCAACGACGTGCAGCAGGCCGTCGGCCGGGCCACGCCCGAAGTGAAGCCTCGCCTCGTCCGTCACGCGCTTCGAATCATCGGCGACCACCCCGCCGGAGCGAGTCTTCGGGCGATGCAGGAGCTCTACCGGGATCTCGTCAGGGACGAGATCAAGCTTCGACTCGCCATCGACGGCGACGATCGCGTCGGCGTGGACGAACCCTTCGGAGCGATGCTCTCGCTGCGGTTCACCCACGCGGTCGACCGCGAGACCGGCGGCTTCGGGAAGTACCTGCAGAACGGGGTCTACGCGCGGGTCGGCAACCAGTTCCGGGTGGTCAACTACCGCGACGATCTGGAGAAGACCATCCGCGACGCCTTCGGAGACCGGTTCGAGATCGACGCGATCGGCTTCTTCGACGCCTTCATGCCCGCTCGCGGCGTGGTCGAGGAGAACCAGGAGGGCTGGATGGAGAAGCCGCTGGCCTATCTGGTGCTGCGGCGTCGCGACGCCGCGATCGACACCGTTCCCGAGGTCGCGATGGACATGCAGTTCACCGATCAGACCGGCCCGGTCACCCTCGGCATCGCCAGCAACACGCCGTTGATCGCCGGCGGCGAGGATCGCACCACCCGTCCCTGCCGCAACCTGGAGATCGATCAGGTCGTCGACGTCCGCGGCCTCGTCGAGGGCGACGGCGAACCGGTGACCCTCGAGTTGCGCCTCCGCGGCGAAGGCGTCCTGCCGGACGTGCGCGAGGCGCTGCGCGGCCTCGACACATCGCTGGCGGGCTTCGAGATCGCGGAGGACGGCATCGAGATCGACCCGCCGATCGTCGTCAGCGACGGCAGCGGGGCGACGACGCCGATGACGATGCGGATGGGCGGTCCGGTGGCTCCTGCGGGCGGCTATCCCGAACCCGACGAGAACGGCGTCTACCGTCTTCCCATCGAACAGACCGTGCGAATCGTCTATCGCCCGACGGGCGCCCCCGTCGGAGACGCGTTCACCATGCCCACGCTGTCGGGAGAGTTCGACGGCGCCGTCGTCAGTCGGTTCTACGACGACCTCGACATCATGCCGGTCGAGGGCGATCGGGTTCCGTTGACCGTCGGCTTCTGGTCGCCGGTGCGCCTGGTGCTGGCGATCGTGCTCGCGGGATTCGTCGCCGGCGTGGCGATGGCGATCCTGCGTCGGCGGCCCGCGGCGACCGACGACGCCGGCCGGACCTGGGCACCGGCGCGGCTGACCCCGCTCGGCGTGGTCACCAGCCTGCGGCGTCTCGAGTCCGAACGGGGCGCCAGCCTCGGGGACGAGCGAAGCCGATCCCTGCGAGCCGAGATCGATCGCCTCGAACGAACGTGGTTCGGTCCGGAGTCGGGGGATCGCGTTCCCGAGGAACGGGATCTGCGTGCCGTCGTCGATCGCTGGTCCGCGGCCTGACCGAACCGGTCGATCGAGACCGATCGGTCAATCCAGATGAAACACCTCTTCGAGCGGCGCCATCGAGGTGTCCGCGGCGCCGCCGGGCAGATCCTCGAAGAACGCCGACATCTCCCGCTGCCAACGGCCGTTGACCTCCTCGTCCTGCATGCCCGCGACGGCCCGCTCGAAGTCCGGCGTCTCGCAGTAGCCCACCAGCAGTCCGTCCTCGCGAAGGAACAGCGAGTAGTTGTGCCACCCGTGCCGGGAGAGGGCCTCGAGCATCTCCGGCCACACCTCGCGATGGCGCCGACGGTACTCCTCGAGTCGATCCGCCTTCACCTTCAGCAGAAAGCAGACGCGTCGGCGGGCGGACGCGGGATGTGGAGTCGGCTCGGGCATGGCGGGAGTCTCTCGGAAGGGGCGAGAAGGCGTCGGGCGAGTTCGTTCAACGCACGAACGCGTCGGCGAGCCCGCCATCGACATGCAGGACCTGTCCGGTGGTGCGGGCGCTTTCGGGACCGGCCAGGAACCGGATCGCCTCGGCCTGGTCGCGTGGGGAGATCGTCGCCTTGAGCAGGGTCCGTTCGGCGTAGAAGTTCCCCAGGCGCGACACCAGCTCGGCGTCGGACATCGCCTCGTCGAACTCGATCGAGTACTTGCGGAGACTCGCGATCACGCGGTCGCGGGGAAACATGGTGCTGCCCTCGATCACCGTCGCCGGCGCCACCGCGTTGACCCGAACCGTCGGGGCGAGGGTCACCGCGAGACTGCGCACGAGGTGGTTCGCCGCCGCCTTGGACGCGTCGTAGGCCGCGGAGCCCTTCTTGGCGACCACGGCGTTGACGCTCGTGGTCACGACGGCGCTGGCGGGAAGGCCCTGCCGCATCGCCAGCCCGCCGAACTCCTCGACGAGCACCGCCGGCGCCAGCACGTTGACCGCGAGGGTGCGCCGGAACGCCTCGTCGTCGATGCGGCCGTCCGCGCCCGGCGTCGGAAACAGGCCCGCGGTCACGACCAGTTCGTCGAGCCCGCCGTAGGCGAGCGTCGTCTCCTCGATCGCCTCGACCACCGCGGCGCGATGCGTCGCATCGAAGGAGAGAGAGATCGCCGGGCCGCATCCGGAGAGGCCGCTGCCCGCGACACCGATCCCCTCTCCAGCGCGGGCGCGAAGCTCGACCGCCGTCGCCTCCGCCCCGGCCGCATCGAGGTCCGCACAGACGATCGCCGCATCGTCCGCCAGCAGGCGATGGGCCGTGGTGCGCCCGATGCCCGAACCGGCGCCGACGACCATGGAGACATGTCCCGCCAGTGGCCGGGGCGCGGGCATGCGCTGGAGCTTCGCCTCCTCCAGCAGCCAGTACTCGATGTCGAACGCCTCCTGCCGCGGCAGTCCGCGGTATCCGCCGATCGACTCGGCCCCTCGCATCACTTCGATCGCACCTCGATAGAACTCCGCGGTCGTGCGGCTCTCCGACTTCGACGTTCCCCAGGCGATCATGCCCA
>Ga0075475_10000566_pt1 | contig 17332 bp, 18 predicted proteins | sample DEB08_DNA_10_FD_76342 | JGI IMG/M metagenome (GOLD analysis project Ga0075475, IMG submission 76342) | Aqueous microbial communities from the Delaware River and Bay under freshwater to marine salinity gradient to study organic matter... | ecosystem: Environmental > Aquatic > Marine > Coastal ... | reverse complement strand
ACTACAAATTAAAACAAATTTAATTAGTCAGCTATACCTGCCGGTACAATGGGTTGATTCTGTTCGAATAATGGCTAGCAACGGTGTGCAGAAAGTGGTCGAGTGCGGACCAGGTAAGGTACTTTGTGGCCTAATTAAGCGAATCGATAGGGACCTAGTTTGTATGGGCTCAGAAGAGCCGCTTGATTTTGATACAGCGATAACCCAATTCCAGCAAAAAGCGGTTTAGCAAATCAGCGACCTTATGCGAATACTTTAAGGACAACATAATATGATGGACACTAAAAAAACAGCACTCGTTACAGGCGCGAGCCGTGGTATAGGCAGGGCGATAGCATTGGAACTCGCGCATGCCGGTTTCTTCGTTATAGGAACCGCTACTACCGATAAGGGTGCCTCCGCGATTTCGGAGTATTTAGCGGCAGAGGGCTTAGAAGGTAAGGGGTTTTCGGCCGACGTATCAAACGACGATTCTGTAGCTGCGCTCTTCGAGGCGATACTCGCTGATCATGATGCCCCCTCCGTCATCGTAAATAATGCAGGTATAACTGCTGACAACCTGTTGATGCGAATGAAAGGGGATGAGTGGGGCGCCGTGATAGACACTAACCTCGGCTCGATGTTCCGGGTCTGCAAGGTCGGTGTCAAAGCGATGACTAAGGCTCGCTGGGGCAGAATAATTAATATCAGCTCAGTAGTAGGCGCAAGTGGCAATGCAGGTCAAACAAACTATGCGGCATCAAAAGCCGGTGTCGAGGGGTTCACTCGCGCACTCGCGAAAGAACTGGGTTCTCGTGGAATAACAGTTAATGCAGTAGCCCCGGGCTTTATTGAAACAGATATGACTAACGCATTACCGGAAACTCAGGCTGCCGCACTGATCGCGCAGATTCCATTAGCAAGACTGGGACAGCCAGAAGAGATCGCCAGTGTCGTCGGCTTTCTTGCATCAGAAAAAGGCGCTTACATTACCGGAGAAACGCTGCAGGTTAACGGCGGAATGTACATGAATTAGGCTGCTTTACACGCTAATCGACGCGCCCACGCTCTCTCTAACTTCATGAGTTTATTAATAGATTTTTCAGTGGCGCGTAAAATCAAATTTAGGCATTACATCGACTCAAAATAGGGGTAAACTTGCACTCCAATTTAGAAGGTTAGCCCAATACTTTGTAGGGCAACCCTAATAAAGGCGATGTTCGGAGGCGTTACCTAGAGCGCAGTAGCTGGGTGATTCCCGAAGTACGCTTCACCGTAATCGCCACTAAGAAATTGCATGGGATAACCCCGTCAAGGCAATCAGAAACCGTACAAGAGACAGTTTTAGGAGCTAATACTAAATATGAGTAGCATCGAAGAGCGCGTAAAAAAGATCGTCTGCGAACAGCTAGGCGTTAAAGAAGACGAAGTTAAAGCAACGGCATCTTTTGTAGATGATCTAGGTGCAGATTCTCTAGACACTGTCGAACTGGTAATGGCTCTTGAAGAAGAGTTCGAGACTGAAATTCCGGATGAGGAAGCTGAGAAAATCACTACTGTCCAATTGGCCGTCGATTACATCAACGCCAACCTCTAAGTTTCGCATAAGCGACTTGGTGTTCACGAAGCTACTCCGGAGAGATCTTGAGTAGCTTTTGTGTTTCTGATGTTACTACTTTGGGAGCCAATCGATGAGTAAAAGACGTGTTGTGGTTACAGGGCTTGGGCTAGTGAGCCCAGTCGGAAACGATGTGGAGTCCTCGTGGGAAGCAATGAAATCCGGCAAAAGTGGGATTTCAACTCTGACGCAAATTGACACGAGCGACTTTACTACCCATTTTGGCGGTTCAATAAAAGACTTCGACTGCGATCGTTATATTCCAAGTAAGGATGCGCGGCGCATGGATGTTTTTATGCACTACGGCATCGCTGCGGGCGTGCAGGCTTTCGATGACTCGGGGTTGGATGAAGCTGATTTTAATCCCGAACGTTTCGGCGTTGCTGTTGGTTCTGGAATCGGCGGTATTAATATGATCGAGGCGACTGCATTATTAATTAATTCGTCAGGCCCTCGCAAAGTCTCGCCGTTTTTCGTTCCCGGCTCAATTGCAAACATGATTTCTGGCAACCTGTCGATCCGCTTCAACCTGCAAGGTCCGAATATAGCAGTCACGACGGCATGTACAACCGGGACTCATAACATTGGTCTTGCCGCCAATATGATACAAAACAATCAGGCCGACATTATGCTTGCAGGCGGCTCTGAGATGGCCACATCACCTACGGGGCTTGCTGGATTCTGCGCTGCCCGCGCGCTCTCGACACGCAACGACGAGCCAGCAAGCGCGAGCAGACCCTGGGATAAAGACCGTGACGGCTTCGTGCTCAGTGACGGTGCGGGAGCTATCGTGCTGGAGGAGCTCGAGCATGCAAAAGCGAGAGGGGCGACGATTTACGCCGAGCTAGTCGGATTCGGAATGAGCGGAGACGCATTCCACATGACATCGCCACCTGAGGGAGGCCGTGGCGCCGCATTATGTATGCGCAACGCATTGCTCAGCGCAGAGCTCGACGCAAGCCAGATTGATTACGTCAACGCGCATGGAACCTCGACGCTCGCCGGTGACATCGCCGAAACACAGGCGATAAAAAGCGTCTTCGGGGCGCATGCGGCGTCTCTCGCAGTGAGTTCGACCAAATCCATGATCGGCCATCTGCTTGGAGCATCAGGCGCAGCAGAGGCTATCGTTACGATACTCTCGATCAAGAACCAAATTCTTACTCCAACAATTAATTTAGAGACACCCGATGAGGGCTGTGATTTAGATTATGTTCCACACACCGCCCGCGATGCGACACTTAAGTATGCGCTAAGTAACTCTTTTGGCTTCGGTGGCACTAACGGCAGCCTCATCTTTGCACAGCACACGTGAGGCTCAGCTAATTGCGCTCGCATTGGCGACAACTGGCGATTGCAGCATTATTAGGCTTTGTGCTTAGTAGTGCCTCTTTCGCCTATTTTCTGTCGCCGCCCTCTGATTTTCCCTCTACGCAAAATGAGCCGCTTCTGCTCGAGATAGCGCGGGGAAGCTCCTTTAAATCTGTAGCAGCCGCCCTTAAAAACAACGGTGTGATCCGTTCGGCACTCGCCTTCGAGATATTAGCGTTGCTTAAGGGTGATCGATCGCATTTAAAAAGTGGCGAGTACGAGTTTCCGCGTCAAACCCCTGCAACAGTAGTCTTGGCCAATCTCGTTGCTGGCAAGGTAAAGACCTATCAGGTTACGCTAGTTGAGGGGTGGACGCTCCGTCAATGCCTACAAGCCCTGGCAATGAGTCCAGGACTGATGCCAACTTTGAGCGATGTCGATGATCCTGCGCTTCTCACGTTAGTCCAAAACGGCGCAGGCAGTGCCGAGGGGCTATTTGACGCCAATACCTTTCGGTATACGCGTGGCGATACCGACTTGGCGATACTTGAGAGGGCGCACAGCCAGCTTTCCGATAAGTTAGCCTCCTACTGGGAACGAAGAGCACAAGGGTTGCCTTTGAATACACCCTATGAGGCCCTAATACTTGCCTCTATCGTCGAAAAAGAAACCGGGCTCGCTGCAGAGCGCGCTAGGATCGCTGGCGTATTTTATAACCGAATTAATTCCGGCATGAGGTTACAATCAGATCCGACGACCATATATGGACTAGGTGACCGCTATACTGGAACCCTAACCAGAGAACAGCTGCGAGAGGAAACACCGTACAACACCTATCGAATTGATGGGCTTCCTCCTACGCCTATCTCATTGGTCAGTGATTTGGCGCTCAAAGCGGTACTAAATCCGGAGTTGCACGACTACTATTACTTTGTTTCGAACTCGAACGGCGGTCATGTATTTTCAAGAACACTTGAAGAGCACAATGCGGCCGTGGCAAGTTTCCGTTCGGCGCTTGGTGACTCTCAAACGGACTCGCTACCAGAACCTATACCAGAATCTCGAAGTGATTCTGCGGTGCAGGTAAATACAATTGATGAGGACAACAGTGAAAGGTAAATTTATCACCATTGAAGGCGTCGAGGGCGTAGGCAAGAGTACTAATATCGCTAATATCGAAGCATTTCTGACCGCGCATGGCATAGACTTCATCCGGACACGCGAACCTGGCGGTACTGTAATTGCGGAAAAAATACGCGAGCTATTGCTCGACCCTGACATTGAATCAATGGGCGAATTGACCGAACTCCTCCTTGTCTTTGCGGCACGAGCCGAACATCTCGAGAAGGTAATAAAACCCGCGCTAAGCAGGGGAGTTTGGGTGCTTTGCGACCGTTTCACCGATGCCACTTTTGCTTACCAAGGCGGGGGACGCGGACTGTCGTTAACCTCTATCGAGGTTTTGCAGCAACTCGTTCAAGGAGAGCTTCGTCCAGACCTCACGGTCATATTAGACCTCGATCCCAAAGTGGGACTCGCACGCGCTCGCGAAAGAGGTGAGCTCGATCGATTCGAAAATGAGGCACAGGCTTTCTTTTCGAAGGTGAGGGCGGCCTATCTATCGATCGCGGCGTCCAACCCTGAACGCTGCCTGGTCATCGATGCAGGGCAGTCCCTCGAGCAAGTGAAACAAACACTCGAAATGAATCTCTTAAGTAAACTCACTTATCTGGGGATTTCTGGTGAATAACGTCGTCGCCTGGGAGTATCCTTGGCTACAGGATTTGCTCGAATCGTTTCAGCGTAGCTACAAAAGCAGTGCACTTGCACATGCATATATTTTGGGCGGCTCAAGGGGGCTAGGTAAAAAACAGATCGCGCTTGAATTTGCCTCGTTTCTAACCTGCGAGAGACCAAGTACAAAAGGTCCCTGCGGTGAATGCAAAAGCTGTCAGTTAAACGTCAACGCGAACCACCCTGATGTACTTTACCTAGCTCCAAATGAGCCAGGCAAAGCACTCACTGTGGATCAAATCCGGAGACTGAGTGACTATGTTCACGTTTCAAGTCATGCTGGCGGAGCTAGAGTGGCCGTGCTTGCCGAGGCGGATAGAATGAATAGCAGTGCGTCAAACGCATTGTTGAAAACGCTCGAAGAGCCCCATGAGTCGACCTATCTTTTTCTCGTTACTGACTCGTTAGGCCTGCTTAGCCCAACGATACGTTCTCGTTGTCAGCGCATAACGCTCCCAACCCCCTCACAAGCAGTGAGTCTCGAATGGATGCGAGCACTCAAGGTGAGCAATTTTGATGAGCAGCTTGCAATTAGTTGTCTAAAAGCCTCAGGTGGCAGCCCTCTGTTGGCGATGGAAATGCTTTTAGATGAAAGCTTACCATCTCGGCAAGCGTTAGAGCATGAGTTCATCGCCTGCTTAACGGGCATTTCGTCGCCCGATAACCTCTTAGCGTCTTTATTAAAAACAGAACCCATCACAGCCATCGAGCATATCTTGAGCACGACTGCACACTGCTCAAAGCTTATGCTCGTAACCGCGTCGGAGTCGCACGACAGCAGTAACGATACAGGCCTACTAGGCGGACTCGCCCCAAGTGCTGCCTGGGATCGATTTCTGGAACAAGTAAAAACAAGCGATGGGGACTATAACGCGAGAAGGAGAGCGCTTTTTGGAAACAGGTTGGTGCGTCTTTACGACGAAATCGAGAAAGCGCGTCGACAGCTTCAATCGTCATCCAACCCGAACAGCAAGCTTCTTTTAGGGTCACTTTGTTGGCTGACTAGTCGAGCACTCAAGTAGTTTCGGCGAGCAAGGATTCTACGCGACCAGCTATGGCTAGGCTCGAAGTTAGCCCGGGGGAATCGATTCCAAACAAATTGATTAAATGGGGTAAACCTGCCTCATCTTCGTTTCGAATGACAAAGTCGGAAGGTGTTCCTTCTGTTTTTAACTTCGTTCGTATACCGGCATAGCCGGGCTTTAACTTAAATGGATCGAGAGTCGGAAAATACTGCTGCACAGACCGAGCGAAAACAACCGCCTTAGTTGGGTCTACAGAATAATCAATGTGCTCATACCACTCAGCATCTGGTCCAAATCTTAGCGCGCCGCTCAAATCTATCGTGGCATGAATTCCGAGCGCGTCTTTCTCACTGTCTGGCAGTGGATAAATGAGGTGCGTGAATGGATTTCTACCCGTGTAATCGAAATAACTGCCTTTGCTAAAAAGCTGTTCTGGGAGTGCATGGCTCCACTGTAGTCTCGAATCGGCGATTTCGAGTTCGTCAAAAACCATAGCGGCCAAGTTCAGAGCGCCTAGACCTGCGCAATTGATTAGAATCTTAGTTCTCAGCGCGTAAGGCTGTCTCAAACGACCATCGTCGATAATAGTAGACAAGCGAAAGCCCTGATCCTCTAGCTTGATCGATTCAACACTAGTAGAACGAGAAAAAATGACGCCCTGTTGTTCTGCATTTGTAAGTAGGCTTTGCATATACGAATGGCTATCGACAATACCTGTCGAGGGAGAGAAGAGGGCAGAACTCGCCGCTAATGCTGGCTCTATTCGTTTAAGCAACGCATGATCAATCGTCGTGAGATTGTTCACACCGTTTTCTATTGCTTTTTTCTCGAGCGCCTCAAGCGTCGATTCTTGGCCAGACTGCGCGACTATGAGCTTACCTATCCTTGCATGCGGAATCTCGAAGCGTAGGCAGTAGTCGTACAACAACTCCCGTCCCTTTAAACAAAGTTCCGCTTTTAAACTCTCGGTGGCGTAATAAATACCTGCATGGATGACTTCACTATTACGGCTGCTCGTCTGCATTCCAAAGTTTTTTTCACGCTCGAGGATAACTATATTTTTATTTGCATACGCAGGATTCCTCGAAAGCTGATAGGCGACTGCCAGCCCTATGACACCGCCGCCAACAATGACAATATCAAACTGATCCACCTTAGCTGTTCCCACTTACAGCGCCTTCTATCACTCTAAACGTAAGATTTATGCGAACTCCCACTGCAACCTTAGTCTTGGCGATCTGATGCACCCAATTTTCTTGAACGCCTGGTTCCATAATAAGTAAGCTGCCGCTACGCAAGTTCATCACAACTCTTTCGCTGAGTTCGGTATCTCGTAGCCCTAGTGACGGTTTGCGCTTCAATTGAAATCGACGCGTAGCTCCTAAACTTAATGACGCTATTCGCGGCGAGGGGCCTAACTCTGGCTCGTCGTCGGCGTGCCAGGACACACTGTCTTCGCCCGATCGGTATTTGTTGATCAGCACGCAGTTAAAGTCGGTGCCGGAAACTTTGTTAACAAAATCGCGAATACTAGCCATCTCCTGCGTCCAAGGCACAGGTTGGAGAGAAATATTAGAATAGGCATAACGACAATGTTCGTCGCCCATCCAACACTGAAGTCGAGGGACAGGAATTGTTCGGCCCGCGATGCGGATTTCATCCTGTCGCCATGGAGTCGTTAAATCGATCGCGTCGAAAACCTTTAAAGATAACGACGCGTCGAATGCGTGCGGATATTCGATAATCAGATCTTTCCCCAAAGCGTGAATAACGCTTGCTGTTGTGGATGAGATCTCGCGCACTAGCTCTGACAATACAAGGGTGTCAGCTTCCGAGCTGCTTGGCCCATCAAATAAATCATTCTGCATTAGGTGATCGCATCCTTATTCGCGCCTCAATTGTGCATCGATTATGAATAATCGAGTGTAAATTGTTTACGTTTATCTTAAATGGCTTGAAGAATGCGGCAAATACACTTTACAATACTAATTCCGGTAATAAAGATTACCGGAATTATTATATTAGCTACTGACTCCTGACCTCTAACCTGTCTTCATGATGCACTACCGCAGGGTTTCTAGAGAAACCCTTTAGAAAGCTACCCAGAACACGATAGCTATTAGGTCCTATAGCAGTTTAGCTAAGGATCAAACCCACTCACATGACACAGACTATGGCTAAAGCACTTCCATGCCCTCCTGCTTTTTTCGACACACTCGAAGCTATGGAGAACCCGTTTAAGAACAGAGTGGGCTCTGTAAGCCATCTGTACGCTGATTCTCCAGAAAACGCTGTAGAAGATTACCAGTTTGCCAGCGAATTTATTTACAGCTATCGAGGCAGCCCTGACACATTCAACACCTATAGACGCGAAATTGAACACTTTTTACACTGGTGCTGGGTGGTCAAGCGACGATCGATAACAGCCATTGATCGTAATCAGATTGAGGAGTTTATAGACTTCTCTCGTTCCCCACCCGCAACATGGATCTCCGCAAGTAATGAATCACGCTTCATCATAGAGTCAGGCGTACGCAAGGCAAACCCGAAGTGGCGTCCATATACCAGTTCGACGGTGAGTAATGGAGGCGAGTATGCCCTCTCCCAGTCCTCGCTGCAGTCTTTACTTGGAGTATTAAGTAGTTTCTTTAACTATCTGATACAAGAGGAATATATTAAATCGAATCCAATCGCTCAGCTGCGGCAGAAAAGCAAATTCATACGTAAACACCAAGGTTCAAGCAAAATAAGGCGCCTCTCCCCTTTGCAGTGGGACTACACGATCAGCTGCGCTGAAAAAATGGCTGCCGAAGACCCCGTGGTGCACGAACGTTCGCTGTTTATCATGCAGGCGCTTTTCGCCATGTATTTACGTATTTCCGAACTGGTAGTCACCCCTCGCTGGGAGCCTCAGATGGGGCACTTCCAGCCCGATACCGACGGTAACTGGTGGTTTCTGACTGTCGGCAAAGGGAATAAAGAGCGAGAGGTCTCTGTTAGCGATGCCATGCTCGAGGCTCTAAAGCGCTACAGACTATCTCGGGGCCTCTCAGCGCTTCCCTCCACGGGCGATTCGACCCCGCTAATCCATAAAACCCGCGGCAAAGGTGGGATTAGCAGCACGCGACAGATCAGAGCGATCGTACAGCGGTGCTTCGATAGCGCTGCGGCAGCAATGCGCCGTGATGGCTTTGTTGACGACGCCGAGCGACTTGCCGACGCCACAGTCCACTGGCTTAGGCACACGGGAATATCAGAGGATGTAAAGCACCGCCCCCGCGAACACGTGCGCGACGATGCCGGCCATGGATCGAGTGCGATTACTGATCGATATATTGACGTCGAGAGAGCCGAGAGACACGCGTCAGCCCGCTCCAAAGCGATCAAGTAATACTCAGCTATCACACCAAAACATCACCCTTGCCAATTCTGTCCGGAAAAGGGCAACACTCACTGCTCTCTTCTAAATTCCTTCAATTTCCTCTAGTCTTGAGATTCAGGTTCTGGGTAACAATATTCTTGGTATTGAGCCACAGACCTGGTTGGAGCGTATTCAACTTTGAGCGCGTGAAGCGACACCTGGAAACGAAGTTGACACCGGCTTCTAGACGGTGCGCAATGTTTTAAACTAGGTAGCGGTGCAGCGAATAGCTAGCGACTCGATAGATATTCAGAAGAATTGGAGAATCATGACTAATTTCTCACGAACACTTTTAGCGCTTGGTTTTGGCGTCATTGGATTCGCACAGGTTGCGACCTCTGAAGTCTCAGAATCCAACTCACCACTCGATGCTGAGTCGCTCTTTAGCGCACTCGTGAGTGAGCCAGTTTATGGCGAGACTGCAATCGAATTGCTCGAACAACTCGAAACCAAACACTACGCCTCGATCGAGATCGACGATAATTTTTCATCATTGCTATTTGACAAGTATCTAGATGCACTCGATGGGTCCAAACTCTATTTTCTCGCCGAAGACGTTCAAAAGATCGCTCGCTATCGCTACACACTTGACAACAGCCTTTCCGCCGGAAATGTAGAGCCCGGATTTGAAATCTATAACCTCTATCACAAGCGAGTTATTGAAAGACTGATATATGCAGTTAATCGAATCGAAAACGCTGTACCAGAAATGGACTTCACGGTAGACGAATACTTGTTGCTAGACAGAGAAGATGAGCCATTCGCGGCGAACGAAGAGGAACTCAATGAAATATGGCGCAAGCGAATCAAGAACAGTGTTCTAAGCCTTAGACTCACGGGCGATAGCGAAGAAGAAATAGTTGAAAAGCTCAGCAAGCGCTATCGTAATCAGCTCAGCCAAGTATTAAAGACCAATGGCAAGGATGTATTCCAAGCTTATCTTTCAAACGTCGCCGCGACGGTAGATCCTCACACCTCTTATTTCTCTCCGAGGGATTCTGAAAACTTCAACATGGGGCTTTCACTCTCGTTACAAGGTATAGGCGCTCAGCTCACTACAGAAGACGAATACACCAAAGTCGTTGAGCTTATTAAGGGTGGTCCAGCAGAGCGTGCTAATGAACTGCAGGAAGGCGACAGAATCATAGGAATCGGTCAGGGCATAGACGGCGAAATTCAGGATGTTGTGGGAATGCGTCTCGATGACGTCGTTGCTCAAATCCGCGGAGAAAAAGACACTGTAGTTCGGCTGACCGTCATTCCCGTCGATGCGGTCTCTGAGAGCAGCGCGAGGACCATCAGTATCACTCGAGACACGGTAAAACTCGAGGATCAGTCAGCGAAGAAAGAGGTGATAGAACTAAGTTATGCCGATCAGGATTACAAGATTGGCGTTATCAAACTTCCTACTTTCTACTTCGATTTTGAAGCCGCAGCGCGCGGCGACGAGGACTTTAAAAGCTCGACTAGAGACGTACGTAAACTGCTAGAAGAGTTGAAAGAAGAGTCTGTCGACGCCGTGGTCGTCGATCTTCGCAACGATGGCGGCGGCAGTTTGAGCGAAGCAAATCAACTTGTTGGCCTTTTCATCGATACCGGTCCTACCGTGCAGATCCGCTATTCTGGTCTACGCAATGGCTTTACTCGCTCGTTCGGCGATAGCGACCCGGGGGTCGTCTACGATGGACCGCTTGCTGTTCTCGTCAATCGTACAAGCGCCTCGGCGTCGGAAATTTTCGCTGGCGCAATACAAGACTATCAGCGAGGAATAGTGCTTGGCGGGCAGACTTTTGGCAAAGGCACGGTACAGGAAATAATTCCCATGTCCTTCGGCCAAGTAAAACTCACTCGATCCAAGTTTTACCGGATTTCAGGAGAAAGCACACAGCACCGCGGTGTGCTTCCCGACATCACCTTCCCTGATTTCTATGACGCCTACGATGACATCGGTGAGAGTAGTTTGGACGGCGCCCTGCCTTGGGATACGGTAAGACCTGTAGAATTTAGAACCTACTTCCCTGTTCAAGCCTTCTTGCCAAAGCTGCGTGAACTCCACGAGGCGCGGGCTGCCGAATCTCCCGACTTTCAATACATGATCGATCAAATTGAAAGAACAAGGCAGTTGCGCGAACGCGAAATGCTTCCGCTCAACGAAGAAGTCGTCAAAGCAGATCGCGAGCAAACCCGTCGGATCGAATTTGATGCCGAAAACCTTAGGCGTCAATTAAAAGGCCTAGAGCTAAAAGAATGGGTCGAGGAAGACGATCTTTATAGAGATGAGGTCGCTAACGCAGAAGATTCAGATTCTTCATCTTCTGAAGAATCAGCAGAGAACACAGAAATTGGGATAAAAGAGCCCTCCGAGCCGAGCGCGTCTGCAAACACTGTTACAGAAACTGACGTCGATGAGGACGCCGAGGAGCCAGAGGAAACCGACCCCCTCCTCCTTGAAAGCGGCCGGATCCTCGCAGACTTTATCAACCTGAGCGGTGGGGATCTAAGCGCGAGATACTAGACTCAAACCCTAATAAGAAACGGTGGGGAATCACCCCCTTTAGGTTATTTTGTTATGGGGCGTAAAAGAGTCGAACGAGTACTCGGACTAGTAATTCTGTCTCAGAGGAGGAGTTAAAGGCAGCCGAAGGGGACGTTTACTATCAGATCAGACTCACGCTAAAGCTAACGTAGAGGCGGTAACAATAAGTCAAATTTCGAAAAAGTGGCGGAGGAGGAGAGATTCGAACTCTCGGAAGGCTTTCACCTTCGCTGGTTTTCAAGACCAGTGCATTCAACCACTCTGCCACCCCTCCGCAGCACGGCGCAAATACTACTACAAAATGACACGCAGTCAAATAGCGAATCGTGGCAATAGCGACTTTTCTGCTTGAAACTCTGCTAAACTGACTCTATAAACATTAGCAAGGATGTCGATATTCAGGTAAGACTGCATTGTCGTAATCCTCGTACTTTCTTTAGGAATGTCCACAAAGCACCAACTACAGGAATACCACTATGAATGAACTTAATCTAAACGTTAGTCGAGCCGACCAGCAGGCCGCCTCGGTAAACAAAGTCGTTCGTAATACCTATACCCTACTTTCTATGACGCTTTTCTTTAGCGCCCTATGTGCTGTCGCCACCATGGCGCTGGGGTTTGGTCAAGGCGCTGGTCTACTCATGATCATCGGCGGCTTTGTCATGTCATTTGTCGTGAGAGCAACCGCCGAATCGAGCAAAGGCATCTTGGCAGTCTTTGTTTTTGCGGGCCTCATGGGCGGCGGACTTGGCCCCACGCTGTCAGCCTATCTCGCAGTCTATTCAAACGGCGCCGCAATAATTGCGCAAGCGCTTGGCGGTACGGGTCTGATTTTCTTGTCTTTGTCAGGTTATGCCTTAACCACGGGCAGAAATTTTAATTTCCTTGGTGGATTTCTCGCCACCGGCATGATGGTCATGCTTGTTGCGATGATAGCCAATATTTTCTTGCAAATTCCTGCTATGAGCTTGGCAATATCGGGCGCGGTGATCATGCTGATGTCTGGGTTCATCTTGTACGACACAAGTCGCATTGTGAACGGAGGCGAACGAAACTACATCATGGCGACGATCAGTCTCTATCTCAGTATTTTCAACTTATTCATTCACCTACTCAATCTTATAGCCGCACTTACAGGCCGCGAATAGCGAGCGCTGCTAGCTCAAATTAATCTGGGACCCTCCTCGGGTCCCAGATTATTCCCCCTAAGCAATCGATTGTTAGCGTCTATTTCCCTAGTCGCTCATCAACGGCTACACTCTACGCCATGACTTTCCTTGCTAACACTCCTAAAGCCTCGGGCGCACTGCGCTATACGCTGCTTATCAACGCTGCGCCGCAATCAAGCCAAGGGGCTAAAACGGCGCTGCGGTTCGCTGAGTCACTTTTGCAGATGGGCCATAACATCGAACGACTCTTTTTCTATGGCGACGGCGTACTGAACGCATCGAGTCTCTCTGTAATGCCGCAGGACGAAATAAATATTCCAGCCGCGTGGCATGCGTTGATTGAAGCAAACGGTTTATCTTCTGTTGTCTGTGTGTCATCGGCAATACGCCGCGGTATTGTCGATACTGCGGAAGCACAGCGACACGAACTTTACGCGGCTAGCTGCTACACGAGCAGTGAGATTGGCGGTCTCGGGCAGTTAATCGAAGCCCTGAGCAACTCCGATAGGATGCTGAGTTTTGGATAACAATATGCCAAACAAGAAGAGTATAAGTCTTATCGCCAGGCGCGCGCCTTATGGCAGCGACGGCGCAAGGCGAACTTTAGATATCGCCTTCGCCGCAGCGGTATTCGAACAACCGCTTAACTACATTTTTATCGGAGACGGGGTATTTCAGCTAGTCGCAGGACAAAACCCTATAGAGATTTCTAGCAAGCCCCAGGGCGCGGCACTTGAAACCCTCGAGCTCTACGGAATAAATGAGGTCTTTGTGCATCGAGGGTCTCTACTCAACCGAGGACTTACTGAGAGCCATCTCGTCTGCAGCGCGAATTTAATCGAAGATTGCGCGCTCAAGAAGTTAATAGCCGAGTCCACGTATGTCATCAATCTATAGACTGTAAGCGCATGAACTGAGTAAGGATGATCATGAGTAGTCTTCACATTATTGCGAAAGCCCCTTCGTCAGTGAGCGTTGCGGAGTTGAATGCCCTCGTAGACGATGAAGATGTGCTTATTTTTATCGAGGACGGTGTCTATTTTGCGCGCACTGAATGCTCACCTGCAGCTTCATTTGCCCAAAAATTCAGACAGCTAGAATGCTACTTTTTGAAAGAAGATCTCGCTGCCCGCGGTATCGATTTACTCGAGGGCATGCAGACCGTAGACACGCGTGGATTTGTCGCGCTTAGCGCTCGACTGCCGCGGTGTGTAAGCTGGTATTAAGCATGACTAGTCCCACAGCCAAAGATGCCTCGCACGCTAAGTTTCCAGAGCGAAACCTCAGTCTTGACGCGGAGGGGTTTCTCAAACACCTTTCCGACTGGGATGAGTCAGTAGCCGTGTATCTCGCCGAGAATGAAAATATAAAACTCGAAGAGGCACAATGGGAGGTGATATATCTCCTTCGCGCGTTCTATCAATCCCACCAAATTGCACCAGCTAACCGCGCTCTCGTAAGTCTCGTTAGGAGAGAGTTCGGCGCTGACAAAGGACAAAGCCGGTATTTAATGGGCTTATTTGGTGGTAGTCCTGCTAAAACTGCCGCAAAGGTTGCGGGGCTACCCAGACCTGAGAATTGTCTCTAAATCCTAGACAGCGCCAAACCAATCAAGCTTTTCGCGTAACGACACCACACGACCGACAATAATCAGCGTCGGGGGTTTAATTTCGTCAACAAGAATTTGCTCACGGATCGAAACAAGGTTGGCAACGCTGACCTTTTGCTTCCGGGTAGTCCCCTGCTCGATGACAGCAACTGGCATAAATGGATCCATTCCGTGGGCAAGTAGTTCATCACAGATTATTTGAAGACCACTGAGCCCCATGTAGAACGCAAGCGTTTGCTGTTCGCCTGCGAGCATGGCCCAATCCAGTGGCACGCCTCCCTCTCTAATATGCCCTGTCAGAAAGCGCACAGACTGCGAGTAGTCCCTGTGCGTCAAGGGAATCCCCGCATAGGTTGCACAACCGGAGGCTGCGGTAATTCCAGGCACAACCTGAAAATCAATTCCCGCTGCCGCGAGAGACTCAATCTCTTCACCACCTCGGCCAAAGATAAAAGGATCGCCGCCTTTTAGCCGCAAAACTTTTTTACCCTCACGTGCCAAGCGTACAAGCATTTCGTTAATCGATTCTTGAGGAACCGAATGATTTGATTTTTGCTTGCCGACGAAAATTTTATCCGCATCGGGTCTTAATTTTAACAAGATAGATTCGCTTACTAATCTATCAAACAGCACCACATCTGCTTTGTGCATAAGCCTGAGGGCTTTAAGCGTTAAAAGCTCCGGATCACCCGGTCCTGCTCCCACGAGATACACCTCTCCTCGCGCGGCAGATGCCCTCTCTGCTTCGTCCAGTATCCGCTTTCTTGCCTCATCCTCTTTGCCCGCATAAACGAGCTCTGGAATGTCACCTTCGAGTATTTTCTCCCAGAATCGAGTCCGGTCCTCAAAGCCGCGAATTTTCCCCCTGATTGCATCTCGTAATTGCCGGAGAAGCAAAGCAAGCCTATCGACGCGCGCAGGCAAAAGCGTTTCGATAAGCCGCTTAATAGATCTGGCAAGTATTGGCGAGGCGCCTCCGCTCGAAATAGCAACGAGAATCGGACTGCGATCAACGATTGCCGGTACGATGAAGGTGCAAAGAGCCGGCTGATCGACGACGTTAACTGGAATTGATAGCGCCTTTGCAGCATCACTCACTGCCTTGTTCACATTGAGGGAATCGGTTGCCGCAATGACGAGCGTTGCCGAAGCGAGGCAGCAAGGTTGAAACTCAGTCGGGCAAACAAGCGCCCCTTCGCGCTTGCACAAAGACGCCATCTCGTCATCTAGCTTGGGAGCGACTACGTGAAGTTTCGCCCCGGCTCGAGCCAGAAGCGTTGCTTTACGCAAAGCAACTTCCCCGCCTCCCACAACTACGCAGCGTTTACCCTTAACATCGAGAAACAGCGGCAGTCGCTCCACTAAACAAGACTCTCGACGCCCGGTAGATAAGTTTCAAGCACCGTAGGAATTCTAATACTGCCGTCTTCTTGCTGATAGTTTTCCATCACAGCAACAAGCGTTCGCCCTACCGCCAACCCAGAGCCATTTATCGTATGCACCAACTCAGGTTTACCGGTAGCAGGGTTGCGCCAACGCGCCTGTAACCGACGCGCTTGGAAGTCGGTAAATGATGAACAGGAAGAGATTTCTCGATAAGTATTTTGCGACGGTAACCAGACTTCTAAATCATAGGTTTTCGATGCTGAAAATCCTAGATCACCACCACAGAGCGCCACTTTTCTATAGGGAAGCTCTAACGCCTGCAGAATTCCCTCTGCATGCCCCGTTAAGGCCTCTAAAGCGGCATCCGACTGAGAGGGTTCGACGATCTGAACTAACTCCACTTTTTCGAACTGATGCTGACGAATCATGCCTTTGGTATCACGCCCATAGCTGCCCGCCTCTGATCGGAAACAGGGTGTGTGACAGGCAAGCTTGAGAGGTAGCTGCGACGCGTCGAGTATAGTGTCGCGCACGATATTCGTGACAGGGACCTCGGCGGTAGGAATTAGATAATATTCTTGGTCTGCACGGAGCTTAAATAGGTCTGCTTCAAATTTAGGTAACTGCCCAGTGCCCTGCAACGATTCGGCATTCACGATAAAAGGGACATTTACCTCTGTATACCCGTTATTCAAAGTGTGCTGATCTAGCATAAATTGGGCGAGGGCTCGGTGCAGACGTGCGGTGCGCCCCTGCATTACAACAAACCGCGAACCCGTTAATTTCGCCGCGGTTTCAAAATCTAACCCTTCATCTAAGGCTTCGCCGAGATCGGCATGATCGCGAATCTCAAAATCAAATACGCGAGGAGTGCCCCATTTGCTGATCTCAAGATTGGCACTCTCGTCCAGTCCCTCAGGAACAGAGACATCTGGCACGTTGGGAATGCCCATCGCGTAGGCAGCGTATTCTTCTTGCAGTGTTGAAAGCGCTGTTTTCTTGGCTTCTAGCTCTGCATTAATGGTTTCCATAGAGGCGAGAATCTCTGTCGCGTCTTCGCCTTTGGCCTTCGCCTGTCCAATTAATTTAGAACGTATTTTACGCTCATTCTGCAAAGACTCAGTCTCGAGCTGCAGGGTCTTGCGCTTCGAGTCGACAGACTCCAAAAGCTGCACATCCAAGACAAATTTTTTCTTTGTGAGCTGCGTAGCCAACTCCTCGATTTCGGAGCGGAGGCGCTTTGGATCTAACATCGTGTTTTCCTATAGGGAAAGAAAAAGTCGTTCAGCTACGCGAAAACCTTCGCTAACTGCATACCGGCGAAAGCCGCGCCAAGACAGAGTGTTACACTGCCGGCTGCGTACGCCATAGCGATATTGTAATTGCCCTGTTGCAGTAACAGAAGCGTCTCTAGGGAGAATGCGGAAAATGTCGTAAATGAACCAAGAAATCCGACAACCAGAAGAAGTCGCCAAAACTCCCCT
>Ga0075475_10000553_pt1 | contig 17460 bp, 24 predicted proteins | sample DEB08_DNA_10_FD_76342 | JGI IMG/M metagenome (GOLD analysis project Ga0075475, IMG submission 76342) | Aqueous microbial communities from the Delaware River and Bay under freshwater to marine salinity gradient to study organic matter... | ecosystem: Environmental > Aquatic > Marine > Coastal ... | reverse complement strand
ACTGTACCGAATCGTTCCAATGTCTACGTCGTCAAGATCACCAAAGTAAATGTAGTTATTTTGAGCATTGTCAGCGCATAGATTTTCAAAAATAGTATCTGCGCCGCCACCCGTGTCTGAAGCTCTGAGACGTATATACGCATCTCCAGAGGCTTCATCAACTTCAAAAAGTCGGTCAGGTGACGTAGTACCAATACCGACGTTGCCGCTGCTGTCGATACGCATACGTTCTGTGCCAACGGTAACGGCTGCAGTATCGCCGTCTTGCCCTGTTGATCCAGTATAGAATGCAAGGCCTGTTGGCATATCTGTTGAGGAATTAAAAACTCCTTCAGAAATGCCAGACATACTTGCCGCATAAAGAATATTGGAAATGCTAGAATTGGTGTGATTGCCACCAAACATAACAGTTCCTAATTTATTTTCAGCAGCATCTATAGCGGCACTTGTTTGATTTTTCGCAAGTCGAACTTTTCCTCCAAAACACTGACTACCGTTTCCATCACTTCGCTTGCCAATAATCGTTAGATTTGGTGCAATATTACTAGTATTATTGTCTTCAAGTAAAATGCCATTGCCCAAACCTGTTGAGATATGAAGAGTAGTGCTAGGACTACTCGTCCCAATACCGACATTCCCGCTTGAGTCGATACGCATACGTTCGCCGGCATTCGTAAATAGAGCCATGTAATTAGAAGTATGGTTATATACGATTTGTCCTGAAACCGCAGCCGTGTCAGTAAAAAGAATACGTTGGTCAGCAGTTGTCGATCCAAGAAACTGCATACCCATGTTGGCGTCCGTTGACTCTATAACAAACTCGCCGTGAGTTGCGCTGGGCGTACCGCCGGTGGCTGCGCTATTTCGTATCCGAACTACCGTACTTGCCGCCTTGTACAGATCAAGTAAATAACTCGGTGCCGCATTACCAATACCGACATTACCGCTGCTGTCGATACGCATACGTTCATCAGTACCGTCTGTTAGACCACTAGTATTAGTTACAAAAACGTGGTCGCCGTTTCTTGTTCCATAGACAATACCACCTCGGAAGCCACCATCAGTAGCATCCCTTTTACTTCCACGAATATAACCAAAAGTTGAATAAGTACCTGAAGAATTATACTTACCTTCAAAGATTAAGGCACCGCCTACACCTTCTGCATAAGCAGTGTCATCTTTTAAAGAGAGTGTTTCTCCATTCCAAATCGAAGAGGTTGGAGAGGCTACCGTTTCAATTATATCTACTTTAGCTGTAGGACTACTTGTACCAATACCGACGTCGCCGCTGCTGGTGATACGCATACGTTCTGAAGCATTGACACTAAACCGCATCGCTTCATCTGTACGATCCACCATAATGTAGTTAGCGTCTGCATCAGCGAAATTGTCGTGGTCAAACACAATTGCTGGGTTAGCGCCAGAAGCACCTGTATCGGTGCGGATTGTTCCAGCAACGTGGAGTTTTGTGCCAAGAGCAGTATCAACGGTGCTAACGCCAATACCGACATTCTGGCTGCTGTCGATAGTGATCGCGGTACTGCTGGCATTGTCGTCAATGCCGGTCGAAGTAAACGTCGTAAACGTACCCGCAGCCGCGCTAGAGCCGCCGATCACCGTGCCGTCGATGGTGCCGCCGTTAATATCAGCGGTGGTAAGGACCGCACTATTAATAGTAAATACGCCAGTGCTATTGGCGATAGACCCCGATGCGGTACCGTCCTTGGCCTTGATATTAGTGACTTCAAGGTTCGTAGTATCAATCGTAGTAGCGTCAATAATATCCGTCTGGCACGCCTCTACGTTGGTGCCGTCACAGAACAGGAACGCCGTGGACCCATTCGGTACAGCTACGCCAGTACCACCGGAGGTCTTGAGGGTAACCTGCTGTCCGGAGATGTTCTTGAGGACATAGAGCTTTGTAGCGGCGGGGCAGATAATAGGAGCCGCAGCGGAGGGGTTTCCGCCACCATCGTCGTCCGCGACCAGAACAGCACAGCGTGATTCAGAAGTCGTGCCGTTAGCAGTCGTAAGGGTATGGCTGTTTGCTGTCCAAGAGTTGATCGTAGCAAGACCAGCGACCGCCTCCTCAACCATCTCGGTGATGTTATCGTTTACAACATCGCCCCACGAACCACTAAGCTCGCCCTGCACGGGGAGTGCCAGTTTAAGAATAGTTGTATATTGAGTCGTCATGCTGTCCGCTCCACACCTTCGTATCTGTATATTAACTTATACAGGCTTAAAATCCACTAACATTTTGCCAACTTGGTGTCTGTGAAGTAGTTATAGCACCCCAATCGGGTGTCTGACCAGTATCTACCTCACCCCATACCAAGAAGCTACCTGCGGTGCCAGTAGCAGACACACCTGCAACACTTACCACAGACTTAGCCACAACTGTAACACTACCCAGATACCCAACCCCGGACACGTCGGTAACTGCAAAGTTGCATCCGGCGCTTACAGATACGGTACCAATAGCGCCTGTAGCACTCAGTCCAGATAGTGCGACATCTGCGGCACCTGTAGCCGTAACTGAACCCAGCGCAGAAGTGGCGGACAGTCCACTCACCGCCACGTTAGAATCGGCGTTTACGGTTACCGACCCAACTGCAGAAGTAGCAGCTAAACCAGACGTAGAAACATTAGCGTCTGCAACAACTGCTACAGAACCAAGCGCAGTAGTACCGGCTACACCATCAACAGATACTACTAAAAGGTCGGTGCCCCAAGCCGTCTGACCCCAAGCACCCCCACCCCAACCGGAATATTCTACGGACGAGGCCACTTGGAATCCTTACTTAAGCAATACGGATGATAGCGTTGCTAGCGTCAGCAGCCGGGAACTGAATGGTAAAGTCGCCAGCCGTAGAGGTCTTATCACCACCAAAGTCCAGCACAGCCACAGCGGGGTTAGAGCCACCAGACTTATAAATAAGCGCCCCGCGAGCCGTGATTGTAGCCGAAGACCACGTAGTATCAGCAAAATCGAGGAACGCCGTGGTGCCAGAAGTGGTTGGGTTTGCTGAGATAGTAAGAGTGTTACCCCCAGCAGAGTACCCAGTACCACTAACCTCATTGGTGACGGAGTACGCGGTCGTGCTCGCATCGAGCGTAGCCGACGAGGTATACAAAGCGATTTTGAACGTCTGCGCCGTATCGCTGCTAAAATCCATTTCGCCGTCAAGGAGCGCCTGCTTGAACGACGTGCACATAGCCTGTGTGATTGCCATAATCTATCTCCTATGATACGGCTTGCCGAAACTGTCCAGAACGGTAAGTATCTTCTCTTAACTTACCATCACCCAGTACCTTCAGCAAGTTTATTGACTGTAAGTACAGTTTCTCGTACATCGCAACAACGTCCTGCTCGCCCTTTAAGAAGCGTATGGCTTCGATAAGTGCGCCGTTCAGCAATGCAGAGTCAAATTCATCACCTAACCAAGTCGTTCCAGCGGTAACAATCGACTCAGGGTAATATCCATAATGAAGCTCTGTTGTATAGTTACTATCAGGCGTTGGACCTACCATAAAACTACCATCAGAGAAGTACGCATAATGAGCGGGTAAGCCGCCGGGGGAGGACGCCGGATAGGCTTCACGGATGAAGTTAACATCCTTGTTAATCAGGTAGTTATAATCCCCACTACCATCAACAACAGCCAAAGAGTACGCCCACAGAAAATCCGTGGGCATCCCAAGGTAGCTATTACCACTTGTAAACGTACCGGTTACATTTTTACGGAGGGCCGGGATCTGCACAGAGTTATAGATCTTCTGCTCAGCCTGTTCAGTGAACATGGCAAGCTGGTCAGCCGTGAAAGACGTCTCACAGATGTCCTCGATATTAGTGGTTAACTCTGTGTAGTTCATGGTTAGGCCATCGGACCACGGGCCATAGTGCCCTTAGTTGCCGCTCCAGTACCACGAATTTTCACACCAGAAGTCTTAACACCCTCCATACTGCCCTTCGGGCCATATACTTTTGGCATGTTCGTGGCTTTTACGGGCATATTAGATGTCTTTTTCATATCTAACTCCTATTCTGTGGTGACAGTAACAGAACCCACTGAAACTGTCCCTACTAAATTGTTTGGTGTTAGGTTGAACGGATCGTTCATACCAACCGGATTCCACCCAAACTGTATATCCCGGCTCGGCGTTAATTCAGCGGAGTCGGGGCGCGGGTCTCTAAGAGCCTGCGGGTCATCAACTGGGTACTCGCCAAGATGTAATTGCGGGTGGTCGGGGTTCCAACATTCAGGACACGCTTTGATGTTGCTGTTTCGACCCTTTACAATAAGCTCTTTAAGTTCCCGTAATTTATACTGAAACCCACAAACATCACATATTGCAAGAGCCTTCTGAGAAGACGCGAACCTCTGTGACATTAGCAGACCCTCGATGCACGCGGAACGAACCGAACTGAGGCTTTCTCCCTATCTTCGCCAGCGGCTAGGTTAAACTGCTCGTCATACTCAGCCTTAAGCATCTGTGCGCGGGGCGTTAGTTCCGGCACCTTCATGGCGATCTGATAAGCCAGCCCAGCAACAAGGCACGGGAGGAAGCGGAAGTTCATATCCGGCGTCTCAACACCACTCCCAGCATCTTCAACACGACGCATACGCCAATAAACAAACGTATAATCGTTACTGTCCGGCACAGGCCAGACGTTGATCTTGGGGGCGTCGCGGAGTCTCTCTACCCAAACCTGAATCGGCCTGCCGGTAGACAGCTTATTAGGGATAGAAGAATAGGTGCTGACGCTAATACGGCTGATATTGAGGTCTGACTGCGTGGTGGCGTTACCCGCGTTGGTCCGAATCACCTGCTCCAGCAGGTCAATGGTGTCGGCGGGGAGGGTATACTCACCTGTACCGCTTACGAGGCTGACCGTACCCTCGTCGATAGTCCACATGTTGATGCCACGGTTCTGCCACTCAATAGTAAGCAGATTCATGGACCTACGTGCGGTACGCAAATCATAGCCCGACCGCATCTCTCGGCCCGCACGTTCCCACGCCTCTTCAGCGATCTCCGTGAAGTCCATATTAAATGCGGTAGTGCCTGAAGTCGTCATTTGCGCTTCCAACCCTCACGAGCTTTGGTCTTTGCTTTGCTAGACAACTGCCCGTAGTGAAATAACTTTTTAGATGCGTTTGACATAGTTTTGCCGGTCATAAGAGTCCCGTCGGGATGCTTGTGCATACCACCCTTGTGCTCTCTACCGTCTGCAAAATAATGTTTAACGCCCTTTGCCACTATGCTTTCCTATATCTAGCCGTTTTCTCTGCAATCTTCTTGGGCTGCTTTACGAACTGCTTCCCGGCAGCAGTCCCACGGCGCTTTGCTTGCGTGGTCGCTGCATACTCCTGCGGGGACAGAGACTTGATGGCGCTTTCCGGTAGGTACCGTTCGCCCGTCTCGCTCGACTTCTTGCCTGATTTGGTCCGCCATTTCTGCTTCGTCCAATTCTTGAGAGACTGCTGCGGCTTCTTCAGACCACCTGATTTGTAATACCTACGCATCAGGACTTATAACCGCCGCCTTCGGCTTTGTACCTCTGCGCCAACATCTGTGCCTTACGGGCACTCCACTGACCCGGCTTACCGCCTTTACCACCGGCCTTGATGCTTTCAAAGAGCCGCTTACGCATACCGGGCTTCGTATAGTTGCCCGCTTCGTTTACACGGCTCTTCGACTTCTTTGACGATACACCACCACCAGTGCTGTACATCTTGTAGCCGCAGCCATCTTTCCGGTAGTACTTACGCATTACGCGCCTTTCATCTTCACCATTTTGGCTGGACGCACGCCGCGCTTAGCCATACCACAACCGCGGACCTTGCCGCCTTTGTTGTACTTCATCATGCCACCACCCATCTTCTTGACGGGCTTCTTTGGGGGCTTGGGTTTACGTTTGGGCCGGGGGGTATCGTCGAAGTCCATAGGTATACCGCGAGTAATCTCATCACCCGGAGCACCGCCAACACCACCAATAATTTCTTCCCGGCGACGGCCAATATCTCTACTGCGGCGTACTTTCTCAACATTATCGGGAGTTAACAGACCAAACCCCGGATCGCCCTCGACCTTATCGCCCTCGGCGTACTTCATGACCTTGCCGCCACCCATCATCTTGCCTTTACCATCAGCGGCATAGAACGGCACCATTTTGCCGTCTTTTTCGACCATTTCGAGTTCACCACCCTTGGCGTAGCGCTTCATCATGCCGCCGCCCATGTAGTTCTTAGACTTCTTCATAAATTCTTCTCCAACAGATTGAGGTACGCCGGTTTTTTTAGCGAACTTAGGGTTGTTGGCTACTGCAGCCATAAACCGGCGTTGTTTTTCGGATTTAGCAGGCATTAACAGTTCCACTTACGAAGGCTTTTGTTAATCCTGCTGTTCGGATCATTCGCTGTTTTTGCGCTGGTGTTACGCTTTTTCATACCCTGCATACGCGCACAGAAAGACTTGCGGCGATTAGCCGCTTTAGAACCTTTCTTGAGCTTACTTGGTTTGGTTGTTACAGCAGTTTGCAGTTTGCTACCGGGATTCTGCCTCCGATAGCTGGCAACACCTTTCTCGTTAAGACCGCCAGAGGGGTCTTTACCTTCTTTGCGCTGCCAAGCGGGGGATTTAACTCCCCCGCCCGATCTGTAATACCGCCGCATAGCTACTAACCAAACTTCTTACGAAGATACATAATGACGGTGTAGGTATCAGCCGATGATGCGCCCACAGTCGTGAACTTGATATCACCAGTTTTACCCGTACCAGCATTATTGGTAAGCCCACCAAACACGGTATAGTCATGATTACCGCTTTGGTTCTCACCAAGCTCTATGCAAAAGGCATCTGACGTAGCGTCCCAGAGGATCTGGACTTTCATGCCGATGCACTGCCACCAAATACGTTCAATATCGACGCCGGAGCAGGCAAGACCATTCTGGTCAGATTCTAGGGCGCTGACATCTACCTTTGTAACCGCTGACTCTCCGGTGCCGTCCGAAATATTGGTGAACTTAAGCACCGCATGGGCCGGACCATCAATCAGGGTTTGAGAGGTTACTGCATCAGCCATGAGTTACCCCCTTAGTTGGATTCTACGCCGTCGTTCGCCATCGCGTAGGTCATGATACCAACAAAAGTACCGCCAGTAGCAGCAGAAGCGCCTTTAACAGCCTGTACCGTTGCATTAGCGGCCAAACCACCAGCAACACACAGAGCGCCGTTAGCGCCGGTAATCTCACCAGCAACATCAACCGGAAGCTCGTTGAAAATACCGTCAGTATCAGCAGACGTACCAATGTCGATGGTCGGGTTGGTGCCGCCCGTGCCAGCTTCTACACACTGCACAGACATAACGATTGCACCAGCAGGAAGAGTAAGCGTCTCACCAGAGGTAGCGGACGTACCGATCCGAACATTGGCCGCAGAGGTAGCGGTTGGGTCACAAGCGAACTGAACGCTCTGGACCATAACGCCGGGAGTTACAACGCCTTTACCGCCCCCACCGTAGGAACGGACGACGCCTTGAAAGGTCGTATTAGCCATATCTATCTCCTGTATTGGCTAGTGTCAGCTACACAATATAGCTGTCAGGGATAAGTTATTATACAAGATAAAAAGGGGGGCATCAAGTGCCCCCCTTAATAAGACAACGCAAGTTATTACGCGCCCGGTGAACCAAAGATCCCGAGGGGATCGGAAACACCAAACGAGTAACGCTCACGAGCCTTGTAGCGGCTGTTGCCCGTATCGAAGTCAGCATCCATAGAGGTCTGCATCGGGGTACGAACAAAGTGCTTCAGGCCGTTCGGAACGTCGGTCATAAGGAACCAAGCATCCGTGTCCGTCAGGTAGTGGTTAACCGTGTAACCCTCGGGGATCGAACCATTATTACGCAGTGCGTTAATGTCGTTATCCGCCGTGCCCACGCGACCTTCCGTATCCAGAAGACGTGTAGCAACGAACATGAGGTTCGGCGGAACCACCAGCTTACGCGGTTTAGCCGCGATCAGGAGGCCACGCTCGTCCGTCCAACCAGCAATCTGAATGACCGCCGCCTCAAGAGAAGTCTCGTTGAGGTCAGCCGCCGTCGAAGGCGTGTTGGAGTTGGTGCCACCCGAAACAAGCGGGTGGGCCGTCGAGCAAAGAACCTGACCATCACCATAGGTAACGCCAGAGCCGGTGAACGCGTTGTTCAGAACCGACGCAGCCTTAACCTGCTTGGTGTACGCCATAGCGCGGGCGAGAGCCTTCGTGTAACGAGACGACAGAGAGTCGTACAAGTTATCTTCGATAGCTTCTTCAGTAACGGAGAAGCCCATCGCGATGGTCTCGTGCGTATAGCGAGCAGTCCACGACTCCTGTGCGTTGTCATATTCGATGGCAGAGCCTTCGTTCTTGACAGGCGCGGCGGAGAAGCCGGACAGCTTGGTCTCTTCTTCAAAGGAACGATCCGAAGTCTCAGACTCGAAAATTTCCTTATGCTCCTCACCGTACTTGGCGTACTCAAGGCCAAACAGAGCGTTTAGGCCGGGGAGGAGTTCTTTCAGTAATTGGGCGCGTGAAATAGCCATTTTACATCACTCCTTATACGCCAGTGGTGTTGTCAAACTGATGGCCCGCGTTCCACTTAACGAGAGCTTCAGTATAACCGCCGGACGCGTTCTTGGTCTCCTCAACCAGACTCACGATCCGGAACGGAAGCGTGTTGGTCGTAGCGGAGGTGTCCGAAATCGCGCACTTGGAATTGCCAGTAATCGTGCTACCGGTGTTGTCCACACCAGCGACGTTAGCGCCAATATCCGTGATCGCGAGATCGCCAATCGTCGTACCAGACGAAACGACAGCGACCTTAAACAGGACATCCGTGGCATCGACAACATACGCTTCGATGTCGCTAGCAACCGTGCTAGCCGGATAATACTGCTTAAAGGTCTTCTGCTCAGTGCTCGGGTCTGTGAAAGAACAGCCCACAAAAACGCCAATCGGCGTCATGGCAGCGTCGAACGTATCACGCTCAACGGTACCACCGGTAACGAGTTTAACAGCGTCCCCATTAAAGATGCTCGTGGCATAGCCGCTGGCAATGCCGTAATGACGAGTAACACCTACAAAGGGAACACCGCTAAGCAGCTTTACCGGGACAAGCCCATAAGGGCCATCAACAGTAGGATAAGCCATAATTAGCTCCCATGCTTAAGGTTTAGGTTCCAGTTCCAAAAGTAACCTTCGTTTTTCTGTCGTTAAACAGAGGCATACGAGGGTCATTTTCGCGCATAAGGTTGTTGTCAACTGACTGCATCTGAGATTTGGTCTGCTCATTGTAGTAAGCGTTCCGCTCTTCAACCAGTTCAGCCGGAGCCTTACAAAGCATAAGACCACCGATCACAATGTTATCCTTGAAGCGTTCCTGCTCCACAGCAACCATAGTGATCTCCGGGTGATCCGTTGCCTTTACAGGCTCCCAACCTTCGCGGAGTTTTGAGGAAACATTAGTGGCGTCTACCTGCCCTTGCGTAGACACTCGAACCCAGTGGTACTTGTAACCCGGCTCGGGATCAGGAGAAGGTAGAACCTCCGGTCGCTGCCAAGCTCGTCTACGGGCACTTTTCTCACGAGTATCGTGCTCACGATCAATTCGGTTATCAGCCATTACTATTCCTCATTTGTATTGCAACCTGTTTGGCGTATTCATCGAGAGGTACTCCAAGACGTTTCGCAAGGTTTACCTGTGTTTGCGTTAGTACCACCTTCTTAGGTGCTGTGCTCCGCGTAGCGGGGGCAACCACATTAGCCTGACGTTTTGGCGTCCTCTTCTCGTCATCTTCTTCAGCATCGTCCGATGAATCATCGAAGTTCTCTGGGAAGACCTGTCGCATACGAGTGTCTAAACTCTCGTAGTACTCATCACTCCTCGGGTCTACACCCGACTTAACGAGCTTATTATGCAACCCCAGTGCAAAGCTCGTCATTTCGTCGTCTGTACCGAACCACGTATTAGACTCTGCCCAACTCGCGGCCCGTTCATCAACCTGTACCGGGGCGTTATTACTTCCGTTAACTCCAGAGTCTACAGACCTCTCTTCTTCCTGTAAAGGAGATAACTTGATATTATTTAGCCTATCTGCCTTGATCTTGACATTGGTTAAATTTTCTTGCGCTTCAAGAACAGCATCTGAATCGCCAGCTTCGTAAGCATCTTTATAGGCTTTCTTTGCTTGTGAAAGTTCCGCCTCGATTGTCTGCTTAGCTTGGTCAAGAAGCGCCGTCTGGTTCCTACCTACGGTGCTTTTCAGGTTGCGATTCTCTTCAACCAACTGCTGAGTGTAGCGCTCTAACTCTTGCCGTTCACGCAAGGCTGCTTCTTTAGCACGGCGCTCATCATGGTAGCCTTTGCTAAAGTGCTTAATGCGTTTCTGAACCTTCTCAGAATACTCTTCGAGTTCCTCGTCGGTTACATCATCCGGCGGATCAGACGCTTTACGCCCTCGATCAGCCTTTGGAGTGTCGTCCACAACTTCGATATCAAGCTCTTCACTTGGTTTACCGCGCTGCAGACCGCTTTCTTTGCTTCCGCTACTAGCTTGCTCATTCTTAGATTTCTCCAAAGGTTTTGCGCTAGACGGCTCTACCTCAATTTCAACACCGCCCTCCTCCACATTGTCGGGATCAGGCAGCGAATATTCAACTTTTTCAAAAGGCATATTTTATCTCCCTACGCCGTCATGATGCCGCTAGGGTCAGGGATAACAGCTTCGATGGAATCGTCGTTCATAAGACGAAACTCTTTGCCGTTAACCTTAAAACGTGTGCCCGTATTCATACGGAACATCACGTAGTCACCCGGTTTACACCACGGACCTTCAGGAAAACGCTCCTTATCACTGTAAGCACCCTCGCCCATATCAATCACGATACCCATGATCGACATAATATACTCTCGGTGTTTCTCCGTATCCGTCTTAAGCAGAGAACTACCTTTGTAGTGGTCCTCGATTTCAGGCAACGCTACCAACAAGCGGTACCCAACTGGCTTGGGAAGCTGGGCCTCCCAGTCTTCTTCAGAAACGTCGTTGATATTAACAACTTCACTCATCATCGTCTTCCATATGACTTCGCAAGAGGTCTTCCATGTGTGAGAGCGCGGTATCGAGACCCCGAATTACACCGCACAATTCCCTATACTCAGCGTAGTCCTTGGAACTACCGCTGGATAGAAACTCCACTGCAGAGGAGCGTTGCTCCTCGATACGTTCTTTAAGCACGTCAAAGACGGTTTTTGCCATTATCGGCCTATGTATTCCTGTTTGGTGTTGTTACGCTCTTGAAGATCTCAAGATCTAGCTTGTCAGTCTCGGTCTTAGCCTTGACCTTGGCTTGCGCTGCATCCACCGCGATAGAAGCCTTCTCCAACTCCAGCTTCTTAGCTTCGAGGAGAGCATCAACTTTATCAGACTCCACCTTACGCTGTTGCTCAGCCAAACGTATCTGAACATCAGCCGCATCTTTTTGAGCCTTGCGCTGGACTTCAGCCTGCTTAGTAGCGGCTTCCTGACGGCGTAGCTGTAGAACTGGATCTTGCGCTTGCTGCTGGGCCTGCTGTTGCGCTGCTTGCTGCTGATGCGCCTGCGTAAGTTGTTTACCAGCATCAGCCACAAGCCGAGCAAGATCAACCTCTATGTCTTCAGGAAGCTCCTCATCCGGCGGAGGTAGTGGTACACCCAAGCGCTCCTCAATCTGCTTGCGGTAACTAAACCCGAGATGCTCAGCAATATGAGCCTGCAACGAGGCCATAATCTGTTGCGCCTGCGGATTCTGACCAATCATCTGCGCGATCATCGGATCTTGCATAAAAGCTGTGTGCGTTGCGATATGCGCGTCATGGTCTTGGTAGATAAACGCACGCATCGGTTTACCAATAAGTGCGTCCATATTCTCGCTAACCGGGTCTTTCGGTTTGAGGTCTTCTTTAGTCGGAACAAGTTTATCTGCGTTCTTGACCCCAAGAACCTCGATCATCTGCCTATGCAGGGCAGGTAGGTCATAGATCTGCGGTGCAGACTGGGCCATCTGGAGGACGGCCTGATACTGCACAACCCGCTGCGCCATCGTCGAACTATTCGGGTCGCTAACAGGGATTACGTCTACGAGCGCGTAGTCAGCTTGTCGGGCGCTGACCTCCCCCCTTAAGGGTTCGTAGCCGTACTCAGCAGGGGCGTACTCGGCCATGATCGCCTTGAGGAGCTTGAACTCCTGCTTCATGGCATAATGTACGCGAGCCTGCACCGCAGCCATTGGCTTGAGGGTACGCTCAAGCAACGCAAGTGTCGTGCCCACTGGGGCGTTAGCCGACATATCAGAGATGTTCATATCGCTGATAGCGCCGAGCCTACGACCTTCCTGCGTAATTTTGTCGAGTAGCTGGAGTAGGGTCTGCGACGGCTCCTTATACGGAAGCGGCATAATGTTGTCGCGCACACTGCCAGACGGCACATCTACGTCGCGCCACTCACCGGGTTCAATCGGCGTATCGTCGCCCTTGATGCGAAGCCCTCGGGACTTAAGACCGCCCGGAAGGTTAGACAGCGTACCCGCATCAACCAACTGACGGATAAGTGACGTACCGGCCCGTGCGTAGCCACCAATGATATGGATCAAGCCAAGACCGTAGAACCCAAACCCCGGCACATAAACGTAATGCACGAAATGCTGCCGCTTAAGCATCAGCGGATCTTCGGGGTTCCAGTTACGGCGAATAGCTAGAACAGCGCCGGTGCCACGCTCAATGGTAACGACGTATGGGCGAGCGACTTCATCATCAGAATCATCAAAGCCGTCGATAACCATATCGACGTGAATCTCGTAGATGCTGTAACGCTCGTCGTCAGTAATCGAGTAGCCGCCTTCCTCCGCTTTTCTCTCTTCAATATCAGTGTGGAACGGCTGTGGGTCGCCTAGCTCGATATCCCGGTAGAAGCCACTTACCTGTAGCTTGCGAAGTTCGTTCTTGGTCTTACGCATAATGTGCGTAACACGCTCTGCGCTCTCGATGTGAGAGGCTCCGTAGGGTACGATAACATCTTCAGCCGGGACGTAGATCGCCACCTGCCGCATGATGTTCGGGTCGTAATAAACTTTCTTGAACGCAGACCCAGCCAGACCAAGACTGTAGAGCAGGCGCTCATGCTCCGGGCGGTACTCAACCATCCGCTCCGTAAGCTCGTAGTTCATGTCCGCCTTTACGCGCTCGGCGGCTTCCATCTTGTCTTGGTTCTCTTCTCCAAGGATCTTTACGCGAACTGGGCCAGCGGCGGGGAACGTCTCGCTCATAGTCTCTGCTTGGAACCGAATAGCGGCTTCGGCAAGAACCGTGGAAAACACACCACACGCGCCATCCCACGGATCAGTGCGCTCTTCGTACTTGAAGCCTAGAACGTCCAGACCCTTAACAAAGGTATCTGCCCAGTCTTTGCGGCTGTCGATGTCTGTATCTACATACCCAACAAGCTCGTTAGAAATACTAGCAAGCGCGTTGTCGTCTAAGGACTCAGCTAGGTTGGCATCAAAGGAGGTAGGCTCGATATCCTCTCCGGGGACAAGCGTAATCTCAACACTACCATCGTCGAGTGTCACCATATCCGGGTTGACAATCTCGATCTCAAGCTCACCAGCATCTTCCTCGATATATTCGTCGATGCCTTCAGGTGCGGCGTATAGTCCTTTTTCAATCGCCATTATCTATCCTCTAGTAGTATCCGCCGCGACGTTGCTTGAAGTACTGTATGGGGTCCGGCTCATCAGAGGGCAAACGAATAAAACCACCCTGCCTAAACCGCATAAGCGCCATAACAGTAGAGTCAACCAAGTCATCATGACTCATAAATGGGAATCCGGCAATCTCTTCTATAACTTCTTCTGCCCAGCGTGTCTGAGGCATCCATACCATACCTGATGCTACAATGTCTGCTACAGAATTAAGACGCGCCAATTTATCGCCGGAGCCTCTGTGTGGTGTATACTCCTGTACAGGAAGACCCATACGGCGCATTTCCTGATAGATGGCTGTGCCTGCGCTTTTCTTCTCAACGATAAAGGCGTCTGGTTCCCACTCCGAATACTCACGCATAGCCAACTCTTTGAGTTCAGGGAACTCAAGCCGGTCCTTGATGCTGTTAAGCAGGATGATGTTATGAGTGCCCTCGTGCTCGTTGAGGAACACACCCCACGTTGTGAGGGCGGTGTAGTCAGCTCTGTTGTGTTTTTCAGCCGCAGCGTCCAGAGACATTATAATGTATTCGCACATCGGTGCGTGCTCGTCACCCCAACGCGACCACCACTCACGCTTGACAATAGAGGCTTCCTCTGCTGTCGGCTGCTGCTGGTACTGTGCGTTCCACTGGAAGACGGGCATAGACGCCTTGGTACGTAGGAGGGCGTCCATATCAAAGAACTCGGGCCACAGGGGCTTCTGCACTAACTCCCCGGTCTCCTTGTTCTCCGTATCCAGAATGGCGGGAAACTCAACTATCTCGTATTGGTCCGAACGCTCATTTTGTCCCATATCTCGGGTAACGCGCCCGGTGAGATCGTCCATGTGCCATCGGGTCTGGATAATCGCCACCCGACCCCCCGGCATGAGTCGTGTTCGAGCGCCGAAGGTAAACCACTCGTAGGCTTTCTCAAACACCTCAAAGTTTCCGTTGATGACATCTTGTTCGGAATGGGGATCGTCCACAAGCAAGAGGTCAGCACCACGGCCAGCAAGGGCAGAACCAATACCGCACGCGTAATACTCACCACCCGAGTTGGTATTCCACCGACCCGCAGACTTAGAATCCGACGCCAACTGGACTGTGGGGAAGATATCACGGTAAGCATCTGTATTAATTAGGTTCCTAACTTTTCTACCGAAGTCCACAGCGAGGTCAGTGGTGTGTGACACCATCATAACCTTCTTTGTCGGGTTCCTACCAAGGAACCACGCCGGGAACATGATAGACACAAGCTGTGATTTACCATGACGCGGGGGGATATTCACGCAAATACGGTCTTTATTGCCCTGCTCAATGTCCATGAGCATGTCTGCGAGCATACGATGGTGCTTACCAACGATGTAATCGGGCTGCATATGCTTGCAAAACTCGATCAGATCGGCGTATGCGGCCTCATTTCGCCGCCGATTGTCTAATTCATCGACCAATTTGTCGATTTCAGCCACTTCTTCGGGCGAAAACGCATCCAGATTGGCGAGCATGTGCTCAATCTCAGCCTCTGTGAAGCCAAGCTCACTCATTTCTCTACCCCAAGCTCCTCGGCCACGTCGATGACCTCGCTATCAATGATAACTGCGTCATCTTCGATGGGATTTACGAGTTTTGCCAGCTTAGAGCGTAGCTTCAGGCGCAAATCCTCGGTAGACTGGTGGGTTACAGTCACTTCTGACTTCTCTGCGAACAACCCAACGTCAGAAATCTTACCCAAAAGCTCCAAAGCACGGATGCGAACCCGTGGATCGGGGTTGTCCGTCTCTAAAATCAGCTTGTTCGTGACCATATGGCGGATCTGGGCCGCGTTCTCAGCCACTAACTGTCCAAATTCGGTGAGGATACTGTTCGTCAGTACCAAGGAAGCGGGGGTAAGTGTCGCTGCCTTCTTCAGTGTCACCTTCTTGGAGGTCTTTTCGGGGTCTTGAGCGTAAGCGTGCGTCAGTTTAGCAGCTACGTCCTTATCTTCCTTGGTGGGTTCCGTGTCTAACCCATGTTCAGAAAGCTCTTTTACCGTATTTGCGGCAGCTTCGGTGTATTCCTTCAGGTCGTCGTAAGACGCATCGGGATCTACAGGCACGCCGACTTCTGGTTCTATACGCAAGACCATATCATTTTCGCAGGTGTTAACCGTTACTCTATTATAACACACAAAATATGTTATACAAGGAGGTGTGGGACTCCTATGGGGGGTACTTCTATATATGGACTTTCGCCAGCAGGAAGGCAGAATTGCAGAAGCGATTTTGACAGAATATTTTTTACGGCTCGGGTATTATGTATTCGTGCCGCTAGCTGCACAGGGTCCGGTAGATCTTGTGGTTGTAGACCCCGAAACTAGAGAAGTGGTTCTACTCGACGCAAAGAAAGACCGTAAGAGAACTAAAGGTTGGCAGGGGCGAGCGCCAAACCATCGCATACACCGGATGCGTAAACCCATACAGAAAAAATTAGGTGTAAGATTAGCTTACGTTAATCTTGATGACAGGACTGTGCATATAGTGCCAAGTCTTGATATGCCGTGCCCGCCGGAACCAGATGCCGAATAGCTATTTGGACAGGTTGGACAGGTTTAGCCCCGTTTTGCGTAAAGTTTCTATAGAGATTGTTATGGGAGAGTTTACACAAATAGGGGGTAAAGCTGTCCAACCTGTCCAAATAGCTAACTCAGCGAAGTACTCAATATTCGTGCAAACTAGTAATATACAGAGATGTGTGGAGTCCCAAGCTGACAGCGGCCTCCCGCCCCCCGGTACCCTTCGCCGGATCGCGTTTCGGGATGTTAGTGCGCCACACTAACAAAACATGTAAAGCGGTGTAATTTTATTTAATACGGTGCCGATCTATCTATTGCGCTGTTCGTCCTAACTTGTCATATTGTGATCACCGAACGGCGCGGTGCTGTTCGGTTCAACTGAAAGGAACTCACACTATGTCCAAGTTTACTTTTGCTTCCCATGTTACCGCTCACGCCAAGGCCGCCGTTAAGACTGAAGGGCTTATGGCGAAAGCCTGCGATGCCATGATCGCGGACGGTATCGCGGTCGCCATGTTCTCTAAGAAGACAGACGACAGTGACCGGGCCGAGGATTTCCGCAACGGCCTCAAGGCCGCGATTGTCGCGTCATTCACGGCGGCGGATCAGCGTTTGCTGGATACTCCGACTAAGGGGCTGTCTGATAACAAGAAAGCGCACAAGCGCTACATGCAGCAGCAGATCGGCGCTCGCGTGAACGATTACAAGCGTGGTCTACAGCGCCGTTTAGATGGTGGCGGGAAAGGCGCGGACCAGAACCGCACAACGGACCGCACGTTTGTTGAGGAACGGTTAACCGCTATCATCAAGCGATGTGAGAAGGCAGAGGACGCGACGTTCGACGTTGTGTCTGTTATTGAGGCTTGCCGGGTTGCACTCGGTAAGGTCCAGATCAAGCTAGACGATCTAGTTTAACATCTCAGGGCGGGGCTTCGGCTCCGCCCTTTTTTTGTGCCCGCGCTCCGGCGCGATCTGAAACCAGTTACACCGAGCGGCAATGCGCCTCTGTTTTCGGCGTCTCGGCGTTAGGCTGCACGCAGCCTAACGGTTTTACCCCCCACCTGTCAACCCCGATTTGTTAGTGCAGCACTAACTTTTCCACCACGTATTGTGCAATGTAGCAGCAATAACCCGCTTGATGCC
>Ga0075475_10000549_pt1 | contig 17535 bp, 19 predicted proteins | sample DEB08_DNA_10_FD_76342 | JGI IMG/M metagenome (GOLD analysis project Ga0075475, IMG submission 76342) | Aqueous microbial communities from the Delaware River and Bay under freshwater to marine salinity gradient to study organic matter... | ecosystem: Environmental > Aquatic > Marine > Coastal ... | reverse complement strand
AGGAGCGACAGGAGCACCTGGTACTTCAGGTTCTAGTGGTTCATCAGGAAGTAGTGGAACATCAGGTTCATCAGGAGCGACAGGTGCACCTGGTACTTCAGGTTCTAGTGGTTCTTCAGGAAGTAGCGGAACATCAGGAGCGACAGGAGCACCTGGTACTTCAGGTTCTAGTGGTTCTTCAGGAAGTAGCGGAACATCAGGAGCGACAGGTGCGACAGGAGCACCTGGTACACCTGGTACTTCAGGTTCTAGCGGTTCATCAGGAAGTAGTGGAACTTCAGGTTCATCAGGAGCGACAGGAGCACCTGGTACACCTGGTACTTCAGGTTCTAGCGGTTCTTCAGGAAGTAGTGGAACTTCAGGTTCATCAGGAGCGACAGGAGCACCTGGTACTTCAGGTTCAAGTGGTTCATCAGGAAGTAGTGGAACATCAGGAGCGACAGGAGCACCTGGTACTTCAGGTTCAAGTGGTTCTTCAGGAAGTAGTGGAACATCAGGAACTGCGACAATAACCAATTTAGGAAATAATAGAATACTAACCTCTACAGGTACACAAGGAGAAGCAAATGCAGAGGCTTATTTAACATTTGACGGAAGTACTTTGATTGTTAAAAATGGTTTAGTTGTAGCTGATAATGCAAATTCTGGTGGTATAGTGATTGGTGCACCAACCACGTACACCAATGGATATATGGGGGCTGGTAGTAGAGTGGCGCAAGGTTGGGGTAACCAATCAAGTACGTCTACAGGTTACATATATGCATGGGACGGTGATTGGAACAACGCAGCACAAGCTGATTCAGGTAGTACTACATACAATAAGCTACTTGCGGTTGATAACGGCACTGATATGATATTAGAAGGAATAGTTAAGGTAGGCTCAAATCCTGGAGGTTCTAATGGTGACCCTGTATATTTATCATCTGCGTCTCCTGGAAGAGGTACAACTACAGCACCTACAGGTAGCGGTGAATACGTAAGAATAATAGGGTATGTTTACGATTCAACAAACGGATTATTGTATTTTACACCTGATAAAACTTGGATTAAATTAACATAAAGGTATAAAGAAATGGCAACATTAGACGTAAGTAAATGGGGATATATTGTTGGTGCACCAAGTGCAACTGCTTTAGGTGCTAGAAACGCAACATTTGGTACCGCAACATCTAATCCAACATCAGGAGTTGCGAGTTCTATTAGGTATCATAGTTACGCATCGGGAAAAGGCTCTACATTTCAATTCACAAGAACGTATTTATATTTTGATACAACAAGTTTAAGTAGTGTAACTGCGGCGACTATAAATATAGATATAGACACTAATTACTACGCGGCTAGAGCATATAAATCGAGTGCGTTTGGCGGTACTGGAGGAAGTAATCTAACAAGTACTGACTTTGACAACATAGATTTAAGCACTGATTTAAGTAGTATTACTTTTTTTGGTGGTACAGGATGGCAAAGTATAACTTTAAACAGCGATGCACGCGACCAAATTAATAATTATAACTACCTTATAGTTGCACTACTTCACCCAAATGACGCAGCCGCAATTACGGTAACTTATACAGATAGTAAAACAGATATTGATTGGGCGTCAACAGTTTATTTAGACTATGAAACGTCACCAGCACCTTCAGGACCAAATATTAGTAGTTTAAATGGCGTTTCTTCCGCAAATTTAGGAAAAGTTATGGGTACTGAATATAGTAATATAGTTGAAATTAATACAGTTACTTAATTAAAATTTATACTATTTAACACATCTATAGGTGTTATGTCTTTCTGACATATATGTTGTAATTTAGTTCCTTTATATACAGGACACCAATCCCAATCACCGGCATCGAATACGTGAACAGGGTCGTTCCAACACTTGATACATCTATTCTTAGTTATCTTTTTCATATTTTTGGTAAACTCGTGACCTTCTTCAACGAAACCGTTTATCATATATGTAAATTTACCTAAAGCCCAATTAAACCAAGACAAACCTGAGCCCAAGCCTATAAGGAATTCTGAATGCCACAGGTATGTTGCAACAGTATCCCACGACTTACCGTATATATTTATAGTACCATCTATTTTATATGGGTTAGAAGTTAATATAACAACCTTATAACCTTTATTTTTAAGTGCTCTTGCAAGTTGTTCCCAATACTCAAAAACCCACTCTTTACATCCTGCAGTTGCTTGTGGACCAAATACCACATACTTTTCTTTAATTGGTCTTACACCCATATTTAAATGAATACCATAGTTAACTTCTCTAAATGGTAATCCTAAGATATCTGTCGCGGTTTGTTGTAAAGGTATCATATTAACTTGATTAGGATACATATCATATTTTTCCCAACCTCCATTATCGTCCCTAAACCATCCTATTGTGTATGTGGTATAACAAGGAGTAGTTTGACCAGGTTCAATAAATTCTATATCTTTATAGAATGGATTATTTCTAAACCAATTGTTATGGAAAGTACTTAAAATTACCTTACAATTATGTTTTTTTGCAAATTCAATAGCATAAGGTGTCCAAGCAAGAGTATCACCAATAGATTTAGAATCTAAAGAAATTAAAACTCTTTTACCTCCTACATTAAATTTATTATATACCTTACCATTAATTCTAACTAACCATTCAGTATAATATCTTCTACCACACGTAGTCCACATATTGTTAGATATTGTTGTAGAGTGAACAATCTCGTCGGTTTTTGAATCAATAAATTCAATTAGGTAATCCATCTTTTTAGGTCCTAAAATTTCAACTTTAGGTCCATTTACGTAACTTACATTAATAATATTATCTACAATATCTGAAGGTGGTTCATAATTAGCTTGAGAAATCCTCTCATTAAACATTTTAATTTTTTCATAACCAATCTCTGCAACTCTTTTCCAATTGAAGTTTTTCCTTATTTCTTCAGACTCTTTTAATGATTTTGTTTTATAGTCTTCATAATTCTCATATACATCCCTCATAACCTGAGATAAGTGATTAAAGTCAGGTTCATAGTAATTACCAATTAAATCACTCATAGTATATCTCGCGTAATTGTTATCACTTGCAGGTCTTTCACCAACAATATTTACAGGAATACCTTTACCTTCGGCAAATTCCAACTGAGCACAACAGTTAGAATAGATAGAAGGAGTACCACAAGCCATAGCCTCTATTAACGGTAAGTTCCACCCTTCAGACCTTGCACAAGATAGGAATACATGACCTGTCTTAAGATAATCAATATAATCTTCTCTACTTGGGAATGACAATATTTTAATTCTATCGTCTAACAAGTCATATCCCTTTAATCTTTCTATGGTATTTTTGTAACCGTCCATTTGTTCTCCCCACATATTATCTATAGACACCACTAAGTCTACTGGTTCATCGGGTGAGAACGTCTTTAAGAACGTATCTATTATCTCTTTTGTGGACTTTCTATAATCCCATCTACCGAACAACAAGAACTTAAACCTACCGTCCTTATATTCGTTTAGGGGTTCCACTTCTTCGGGGAAGAAAGTATCTACGTCCACACCTTCGGGTACCACCTGAATTCTGTCAGGGTCATAACCTTGTTGTATTGAACATTCTTTTTGCCATTTTGAGGGGACCCATAGTTCATCAAACTCTCTTAGTTTGTTAAAGAACCCCTGAGGTTGTAGAGTTGACTCCCATACGTTGTACGCGATTTTAGGACCTGTGTATGTGTCATAAAAATAGTGGTGATTGGTCTCTGACAATACGATGTTAAAGTCGTGCTCAAAATCTTCACCATAAGATTTATATATTGGTCGGTCTTCCCTTCTTTTATTATTATCTACCCATACCGTTTGTTCGTGTAAGAGAGTCTTATCTACGTCGTTTAAATACTCTTCCCTGTTGTGGGGTTCCATACTGTAACCGTTCCAATACTTGGCGACGGTGAAGTTTCTGAATTTGATATCGCAATGATTGGATAATTCTCTGAAAAAATCTCTTGTGTGGTTATTATAACCTGTTGTTCCGATATACGAACCGTGGGCGTAGATTTTAATATCTTTCATATAAAAATAAAGTTTACAAAAAGTATAAAAAAACCTATGTTTAATATCAATAATTAATTTATGAAAAACACTTTATTAGTCATCGATTCTTACTTATCTGCTGAAGACAGAGCGGAATCATGTAGAAATTTAGTTAAACAGTTAAGAGAAGTATTTGATGATGGGTATGAAATACTTCTAATAAATAAGTCCAATAAAGACTTTGGACTCCAAAAAGAGGTGGATTATTATTATAATTTATCCAATTCATTTATGGTTGGGTATCCACCTGAACGTATTTTGGTTACCGAAAGATATGAACGTCCTTATGTTTATGTCGGAACTGGTGTTGGAGTATGTGAGAACTGGTTGCCGTTGACAGGTGTTACCGACCACGTTGCGGGGATATATAACTCATTTGTATTTGCGTCAAAGATATCCAATATGTTGGGTTATAGTCACGTATTCAAAGTCGAATATGACACCGTTTTTGATATAGACGAATTACGTGATATAAAAACCGATATTGAAAAGGAGAAAGACTATATTTTCTATGGTGTTAGAAAAGAGGGGGAATGGGCAAAAGAACATCATTATCTTATTGATGTACATATTGTTGGTTATAGTAATAAAATTTTTGATGGATTTGAAATCGTTAGAAATGACGACGAGTTTTGGAAATTAAATGAAAAAATCAATTACTACGGTAAGTGGATAGAGTATATTATTCCGAGTATATTCGAGTACCAAAAAAGAGACAATACCTATGATGGAATCGAATATAACGGAGATTTAAGACACAAATACCCAAAGAGTAAATTTGATATTATTAATGGTGCGGGAGAGTGGACAGAAAAATGGAAAAACATACCAAAAGTATGTTATATGAAAAACGACACAGATGAAGAAAATTTTAATTTTGGATTGTTTTATTGGAACGATAATGAAAATGATTTAAATATACAAACACAGATTGAAGACGAAAATGGTGATGTTGTTTATAGCAGTGACTTGAATTTAAGGAATAAATTTTTTAATTTTGATAAGGTTAAGTTAAATGATAAAACATTTACCATAAAAAAGAAAAACACAATAAACGGACAAACAGAAGAGTACACTGAAATAATAACCAAAGAAAGTGTGAAAAAATCAAACGTACATTTTTTATATCAAAATTAAATGAATATAGTTATACCAATGGCAGGTCTAGGGTCAAGATTTAGTGATGCTGGATATGAGACACCAAAACCATTTATAGAAATTGAAGGTAAACCTATGATTTTACAGGCGGTTGAAACATTAGGTTTTAAGGGTCAATATATCTTTATCATAAGAAAAGATGAAGTCATAAAAAATAGAATGATGGAAATCTTCCCTGAAAGTAAAATAATTGAAGTTGATTATCTTACCGATGGACCTGCGTCTTCGGTTATGTTGGCAAAAGAATACATAAATAATGACGATGAATTAATAGTTGCAAATTGTGACCAAATTATGTGGTGGGATGCTGAAACTGTGATTAAACAAATAAGAGTTATGGACTATGATGGAGTAGTGGTCACATACCACGAGACAACACCCAAAAATAGTTATGCCAGAATTAACAGAAAGGGTTTTGTCACTAAAATGGCGGAAAAGCAAGTCATAAGTAATGTTTCTTTAAATGGAATACATTATTGGAAAAAGGGTAAATATTTTGTTGAATCAACCGAAAGTATGATTGAAAAAAATATTAGATTTAATAATGAATTTTATGTATCATTAACTTATAATCAAATGATAGAGTTAGGCAAGAAAGTCGGAATATACCACATACCTAATGAGTTTCATAATGCAGTAGGTACACCAATTGACTTATATAAATACTTTGAAAAAATTAGCACATATGAAAGTGTTTAAAATTAATGATATGATAGGAGGATGGTTCGTTGGAGATTTCCAACCTACTGCATTTAGTACGGAAAACTTTGAAGTATGTTATAAAGTACATCCCAAAGGGGAACAGTGGGATACACATTATCATAAGATTGCGACAGAAATAAATTACATAATAAGGGGAGAGATGACCATAAATGATGACTTATTAAAAGAAGGTGATATCTTTATCTTAGAACCTAATGAGGTTGCGACTCCCGAATTCTTAACTGACTGTGAACTAATTGTGGTAAAAACACCGTCAGTAAAAAACGATAAATACATATTAAATTAAAAAAATGGTAAATATTTTCAAAAGAGAAGAAGAAATAAATAAAGAAGAGTATTTCATTGTAGATTACTTTTTACAATCAAGTAAGAACTTAAGAGACGGCGCATGGCAATTAGCCATTGGACAAAGTGTCGGAAACCCTAACGTCAGAAATCAATGGGAGACTGATGAGTTATTTGAAAAATACTCTTGTATGGTCTTGGCGGATGAAAATGAGTTAGAAAAACTTAAAGAAGGTAGAGTAAAAATTGCGTTTCCTGTAGTTAACATTGATTGGAAAACTGATGGAGTTGCACATATGTTAGTAAACATTATGGGAGGACAGTTAGACATTGACTCTATTGAAAAGTGTCACGTAAAACACATAGAATTCCCCCAATCAGTACTTAAAGAATTCAAAGGACCAAAATTTGGTATAGAGGGGATTAGAGAATTTACCGGTGTTTATGATAAACCTCTTTTAGGTGGTATTGTTAAACCCAAAACAGGTATAACACCACAAGTACTTCTTGAAATGGTAAAAGAACTTGTTGAGGGAGGAGTAAACTTTATTAAAGAAGACGAAATTCTTTCAGACCCTTCCTTTTGTCCTATAGAAAAAAGAGTACCACTTATTATGGATTATTTGAAAGATAAAAATGTGGTCTATTGTGTTTCAATACACTCTGATTACCCATATATCTTAGATAGAGTTAAGAGAGTATATGAATTGGGTGGTAACGGAGTTCACGTTAACTTTTGGTGTGGATTAGGGGTGTATAAGGCGATTAGAGAATTAGACCTACCAATATTCGTTCACTTCCAAAAGAGTGGGGACAAAATCCTAACTAATAGAAACCACGACTTCTACATTGATTGGACTGTAATTTCACAATTAGCAGGAATGATGGGTGTTGACTTTATTCACGCAGGTATGATTGGTGGATATTATAAGTGGGATGAAGATGAGGTAATCGAGTCAATGAAAGAACTTGAAAAATGGGGAGTAGTACCCGCATTGAGTTGTGGATTTAATCCTGGTATTACGGATTTTGTAACTGAAAAAGTGGGGGTTAACTATATGGCTAATGTAGGTGGTGCAATTCACGGACACCCTGGAGGTACTATAAGTGGGGCTAAAGCAATGAGACAAGCGGTTGATAAAGAATATGGTAAAGAGTATTTTGAAGCTGTAGAAAAATGGGGGAAAAACAAATAAACAGTATTTCGATACTTTATATGATAAAATAAAAAATATGAAATTAATTTCACATAGAGGAAACATAGAAGGTATAAATACTGAAACAGAAAATAATCCATCACAAATAGATAAAGTAATTAATATGGGTTATGACGTTGAAATTGATTTAAGAGTTAAAGATGATAAATTGTTTTTAGGTCACGATTATCCTCAGTATGAAATTGATATTGAATGGTTAAATAAAAGAAAAGATAAGTTGTGGGTACACGCTAAGAATTATAGTTCAGTGACTTTTTTAAAAAACACAAATTTAAATTGGTTTTGGCACGATAAAGACGATATGACATTAACAAGTTATGGTTTTATATGGTCTAATATTGGAAAATATTTTGAAGGAGGTATTACAGTATCACTTGAATATACTGAGTTACCTGATTATATTTTAGGTGTATGTACAGATGAATTAAACAAATTTATAAAATAATAATATGAAAAATAAAAAGATTGATTTATTTAAAGTTTTTATGGCAGACACCGCGGCAGAAGAAGTCGGTAAAGTACTTAATAGCGGATATATAGGACAAGGGCCAAAAGTCGACGAGTTTGAAGAAAAGTTAAAAAGTTATTTTAATCATGACTATATATCAACTCTAAACTCAGGAACTTCAGGATTACACTTAGCTTTACACTTATTAAGAAAACCAATAAAAGGAACTAAAGTTTATCACGGAGCGGCTGGAGTTGATATAGATTGGCCAGGATTAGAAGATGGTGATGAGGTTTTAGCAACCGCAATGACATGTACTGCGTCAAACTGGCCTATACTAGCTAACGGACTTAAAATTAAGTGGGTGGATATAGACCCAAAAACACTTAATATGGATTTAGACGACTTAGAAAGAAAAATAACACCAAAGACCAAAGCGATTATGCTTGTACATTGGGGAGGTTATCCTAATGATTTAGATAGAATAAAAGAAATACAGAATAATGCAAGACGTAGGTTTGGATTTAAACCCGCAGTTATTGAAGACGGTGCACACTCTTTTGGTTCAGAATATAAAGGTAAAAAAATAGGTACTCACGGAAACCTAACAATGTTTTCCTTACAAGCGATAAAACATATTACATCAATAGATGGTGGACTTTTATTATCACCACATAGTGAATTAAACAAAAGAGCAAGACTACTAAGATGGTATGGTATTGATAGAGATGGCGATAGAAAAGATTTTAGATGTGAAGCCGATGTAGAGGAGTGGGGATTTAAATTTCATATGAACGATGTGTGCGCAACTGTTGGTATGGAAAACTTAAAACATGTTGAAGAAATAGTTGGAAAACATAGAGACAATGCTAAATATTATGATGATAATCTAAAAAATGTACCAGGAGTTACTCTATTAGAAAGAAAGGAAGGTCACGATTCCGCCTTTTGGATTTATTCTATGTTAGTAGAAAATAGAGATGGATTCTACAAACACATGAACGATAAAGGAATTGCAGTTTCTCAAGTCCACGAAAGAAATGATAAACACACTTGTTCTTATGATTATAGAACTGCACTACCAAACTTAGATAAAACTATAGGTAAGATTGTTTCTATACCTGTTGGTTGGTGGGTCACTAAAGAAGAAAGAGAATACATTGTAGATTGTATTAAAAAAGGGTGGTGAAATGATTAATATTTTAAATGTTACGTCTTATGGTAAGATAATTTTTAATACAAATGAAACTATTAATGATGTGGAATTTATTATTAAAGACAATGATTTTGAGGGTGATGTATATAAAATAAAATTCGATACACTATCAAAAGGAAGTAGCTATTTCGTAATTGTAACACTACAAGTTGTCGGATACCTTAAAAATCCATATATAAAAATAATACATAACGGATTAGAATATATAGAGAGATTTGAATTCCCGACTAACACCCTAAAAAATTATTCTTTAATAGGTAATTCATGTGTTGCTTGGAGAACATATCAGGCCTTTAACAATCAATATACATCACCAACAATAGGAAACTTAGTATTAGATGATATTGAATATCTAAGGTTTTGTGAACATATAGATACATACTGTAACTCTGATATTTTTTTAGGTGAAACTAAAGGTAACGAAAATTTTAAAAAACAAACAGGTAGTAGTAGATTAATTAACCATAAAGATAATATACCTATAGATTATCCTATAACACATCACTTAGATATTGAATTTCACTGGATACACACAAGCGATAAAAAGTTAAGTTTTAGTGAAGGTAGTTATACTTTTACAAATAAAGAAGATAGGATTGATAATTTTAGATTTATAGAAAATTGGAAAAGAAGAGTAGAAAGAGGTAAAAATACTGAAAAGATATGTTTATGGTCATCATCTGAAATGTATAATTCACACGGTAATTGGGAGAGAGAACAAATTATAAATAGATTTAAAACTTTACCTGTTAGAAGTATTTTTTTAACTGAAAAAAAAGAGGAAGAATTTGAAGATGACATGCACATAGTAAAATACATAGAAAAGTGGGAAGGTAATAGGCAAGACGATAGAAGCCATACAGGAGTACTAAAATGGAACGACCAACTTGAAAATGCTATGGAATTTTATAAAATAATAAAAAATAAATTCCTATGAAATTAATACCATTATCTGAAGATTATTTAAAATTTCTATTAGAGGTTAGAAACCACGAGTCAACTAGAAAATATTTAGAAAATGATTCTATTTTTACTATTGAACAATGTAAAAAATGGTTTAGTACCTTAGAATCGCCTTGGTATATTATAATTGTTGATGATACACCTGTTGGTTATATTAGAACAAATGGAGCCGAAATAGGGTGCGACATACATCCAAACCATAGAAGAAAAGGATATGCTAAATTAGCGTATCAAAAAATTATGGAAAACATGAATTATGCCACTTTATGGGTTTTTGAAGATAACTTTGCAAAAAAACTTTATGAGTCTTTAGGTTTTAAAGAAACTGGTAATACTAAGTCAATAAGAAATAAACAATATATTCACATGCAATATAAGAAATAAATAATAAAAAATGGAAACGACTTGTTATGTAATAAATTTCTATTTTGGTGAAAGAAGAAAAACAATAGAAAGATATAATAAAATAGACAGACTGTATTTTTTACGTAAACAAATAGAATTTTTAGAAAAATATTCACATAATTTAAATAAAATAATTTTTACTTGTAATATAGAAAAAGAACATTATAAATATGTTTCAGATATATTCAGAATTGTACCAAAGTATATACAAGGGGCTGAGGTAGAACTACATTTTAGGGAAAATTATGGATTAAGTTACGCGGCATGGTCGGATGCATTTGATAGAAATGAAGATAAGTATGACTATTTTATTTTTAATGAAGATGACTACTTTTTTGTTCAAAATAATTGGGATGGATATCTAATAAATAAGTTCAATCAATATGAAGATTGTGGATTTGTATGTCCAATAATAAGAGAACCTCATCATTGGAACGATTATAAAAAACATGCAGGGCACTCGACTAATATTTCATCAAATAAAGTTTTAAAAGAAATTAAAAATAAATATGGCTCACTACCTCACGGCGATAAAAAAGACTATCATACAAATGAAAGACTTGGTCAAATTGGGCAGACATCTTCATGTCTTGAATTAGGGTATAATATATATGATATACGTGACGATTATAGAGTTTCATTTGCGTGGACTGAAGATGATGGTAGAGATATATGGAGACATTTTTGGTGGAATGATAAAGATTTAATAATTCCTGCGTTATTAACAGAACAAGTACCATATAATTGGTTTGAATCTTTTGACGGTGAATTTTTAAAACAACACACACCGACAACAAATGAAGAAGCGTTAAAATGTTATTACAATAAAAAAACGTATTATGGAGAATAGATTGAAATATAATGTAGGAGATGTTATAATAGAAAATTATTATAATGATTTAGGTGATAGAATAATAAGGTTAGAAAATAGGTCAGACCGTAATATAAATATTAAAATACATTACTATTATTCATCTGTTTTTTTTCCATATTATGAATTTAATACTACATTAAATTCTAAATCATGGTTTTTACCTGATTTAGAAGAAATAAAAAATTGTTCGTTTATAATTGTTTATTTAGAAAATGAACTTAAAACGATGATTACTTTATTGTCTAATAAAAATTTAAAAAATGTTAGGGATAAGGTAATTTGTGTTGGTTTAAATAAAACTGGTACATCTAGTTTGGCTAAAAATTTAAAAAATTTAGGGTTAATCACATGGGCTGATGGAAAACCTCAGAATGGTTTAGAGTTTAGTAATTACACTTTTAACAATAAATCGATAGGAACTGTCATTGATTTAATAGAAAAAACAAATGTTGATTTTTTTCAAGATATACCATTTTCGTGTCCCACAATAAGTGAAAAAATTATAAATATTTTTCCACAATGTAGATATATTTTAACTAAAAGAGAAAGTACGGATAAATGGGTTAATAGTGTAATTAATTTTTGGTCAAAATATTTTAATACTGTTGAATTAAAATTAAATATGGTAACAGTTAATGAATACTTTTTAAATGTAGGTAATGTAAAAATACCATCATATCTATTAAATATGTTTGAAACATGGGATACGGAATCATATAATGGACACTTGTATGAAAAATTAAGTCAAGTCTATGAAAACCATAACCTATCTGTTAAAAATACATTAATAACAAATAACTGTGATTGGATTGAGATAGACGTGTCAAAGAAAGGAGAACTAAAAAAATTAACAGAATGGTTGGGAATTGAAAATGAAGAAGAAGATTTTTTATGGATAAATAAAACAAAAAGATAAAAAAATGGAAAAGCCAAACGTATTTAATGCAATTGAATGTAAGGAGTGTAATGTTCCAAAAGGATGGGGACACGAAATTATTTTTGAGAATAATGACTTGTACTGTGGAAAACTACTCGTCTTTAAAAAAGGATGTAAGTTTTCAATGCACTATCATATGATAAAAGACGAGACTTGGTATGTTGATGAAGGAGAGTTTCTTTATAGGTGGATAGATACGGAAACTGCAGAACTTCATGAACAACACCTTAAAGTTGGTGACTCGGTAAGACAGTTTCCTGGTCAACCACATCAGTTGGAAGCATTAACTGATGGAACCGTGTTCGAGGTCTCAACAGAACACTTTGATTCTGACTCTTATCGTGTTTGGAGAGGAGATGTTATAAAATGAAAGTATGGGTAAACGGAACCTTTGACGTATTACACAGAGGTCATATTGAGTTATTTAGATACGCGTATGGTTTCGGTGATGTCAGGGTAGGTATAGATACCGACGAAAGAGTCAAAAAATTAAAAGGAAATGATAGACCCGTCAACACATTTGAAGACCGAAAGGTTTTACTTGAATCTATAAAATTTATAGATAGTGTTGTCGGGTTTAACTCTGACGAAGAGTTAGAAAACGAAATTAAAAAATGGAACCCAAAAGTGATGGTAATAGGTTCAGATTACAAAAATAAAAGAATTATTGGTTCACATTTGTTTGATGATATTATATATTTTGAAAGAATGGAAAAACATTCATCAACGAATATAATTAATCATGGTAAAAATATTAGTAATCGGTGAACTTTGTTTGGATAGATTTGTTTATGGTGATGTAAATAGGTTATGTCCTGAAGCACCAGTACCCGTCATAAACCCCATAGTAACAAAAGAAAACAAGGGTATGGCAGGAAATGTGGTAGAAAACTTAAAAGCACTTCACGAAGACGTTGAAGTAATTCACTGGCATCAAACAGACGAAATAATAAAAACAAGATTTGTTGATAAAAAAACAAATCAAATGTTATTAAGAGTAGATAATGAAAAGGTAGATTTAACCCCATTAATATATCTATCACCAGAACAAAGAAATACGATATCAGAGTCTGATATTGTTATTATTAGTGATTACAACAAAGGATATTTAAGTAACGCAGCAATCACCACTATATCTCAAATCGCGACTTTTATGGTATTAGACACAAAACGAGTTTTGACATGGGAGACAGTACAAGACATCGATTTTGTAAAGTTGAATATGAATGAATATCGTAATAACAAGGAACTTGCAGATAACCACACAGACAAATTTTTAATCACCAAAGGAGAAAAGGGAGTTTCGTTTAACGGAAAAGATTACCCAAGTCCAAATCCCCAAGAAACTATAGACGTTAGTGGTGCAGGTGATACTTTCACCGCATCGTTTGCTTTAAAATATCTTTTAACGAAAGATGTTGATGAATCAATAAACTACGCTAACGAAGTTTGTGCTAACGTAGTCAATAAAAAGGGTGTATCATTACCTGATAACAAATTTAAATTATCTTGATTGGTCTATTATCTTAAGAAGTTCCATAGACTCGTCAAGTTTTTTTTCAAGTAACTCTATTTCTTTTTCGTTATCACTATTAAGTGATGCGTTGTATAGATTTTCTTCCGCTTCTTTTATTATTGTTTGTATGGTATTGAGTAGTTTCATTTACCATAAATATAATTATGATTTGAAATTACTTTACATTTTTTAATAATGTATCATTTTTTAAAAAAAACATTATGGCAGGTAAATCAGAAACAATTTTTGTACAAATTGCGGCTTACAGAGACCCCGATTTATTAAACACCTTAAAAGACATATTAGATAAGGCAAAGTACCCAAAAAACTTAAGATTTGGTATTACTTGGCAACATTCAGAAGAGGACGAATGGGATAATCTGAACGATTATATTGATGACGATAGATTTAGAATCTTGGATGTTCCTCATGAAGAAAGTATGGGGGCATGTTGGGCAAGAAACCTACTTCAACAACTTTATAGTGGAGAGACGTATACTCTACAAATAGACTCACATACAAGGTTTATTGAAAATTGGGATGAGGAGTTAATAAAAGAATATAAGAGACTCATCAAAAAAGGTATAAAAAAACCTCTTATTACTAGTTATGCGCCTTCATTCGACCCAAATCACGACCCCAAACTCAGGGTAGACAAACCTTGGAGAATGGATTTCGATAGGTTTAGTCCTGACGGTAACGTACACTTTTTACCTTCCACTATTGATGATGCTAACGAAAGAACGGAACCTATACCTGCTAGATTCTATTCTGCACACTTTGCTTTTGCTGATGGTAAATTCGCTGAAGAAATACAACATGACCCACAGTATTATTTCCACGGAGAAGAAATATCTATTGCTGTACGGTCGTTTACTCACGGGTATGATTTATTACACCCTCACAAAATATTTTTGTGGCACTATTATACGAGAAGAGGTTTAAAGAAACATTGGGACGACCACAGCAAATGGGGTGATATAAATAAGGCATCTCATGCAAGAAACAGGAAACTATTGAGTATGGATGGTGAGGTTTATGAACCTGAGTTTTTCGGAAAATATGGTTTGGGTACTGAGAGGACTTTGGACGAATATGAAAGGTTTGCGGGTATCTCTTTTAGTAAACGAGGTGTATTACAACATACTTTGGACAAAAAAGATGCTCCGTGTCCTATATTTGAAAACGAAGAAGAATATCAAAACGCTTTCTCATCACCGTTTAAACACTGTATAGACATTCACTTTGATAGTGTACCACATGACGATTATGATGTTTGGGCAGTTGCTTTTGAAGATGAAGAAGGAGTTGAAATATATAGAGAGGATGTTTATCCTGACGAAATAAAAAGAATGATGACAGACCCTGACAGGTGGTGTCGTTTATGGAGAAGCTTCAATACAGTGAGTAGACCATATAAATGGATTGTTTGGCCTCACTCACAAAAAGAGGGATGGGTAAACAGAATGGAAGGAACGCTATATGACAAAGAGTAAAGACGAAATGACAATATTGGTTCATTTGCCTGCATACCGTGAACCAGAACTTATTCCGACGATAAAAAGTGCGTTGGAAAACGCCAAAAATCCTGAAAGGATACACTTTGGTATATGTAGACAATTTAATCCTGAAGACGGGTTTGATAACGTCGATGAATATAGGGATGACCCAAGGTTTAAGATATATGACATGCCTTATGAAGAGGCTAAGGGTTTGGCTTATGCAAGAGGTATTATTAACGATAAGTTATTAACTGATGAAGATTTTGTTTGTCAGTTAGATTCTCATCATAGGTTTGCAGAAAATTGGGATGAGACACTAATAAATTGGTATTATGAATTAAAAGATGACGGTTATAACCCGTTGATATGTGGTTATTTACCATATTACAATCCATTTAATGACCCTGCGGATAGAGTACAAGAACCATGGCAGTCAGAAGCTGCTAGTTTTTATCCGTTTGGGACTATCTTTATTAGACCTACAGGTGTACGTGGAGGATGGAAACACTTGGATAAACCATATCCCGCAAGATTCTTAAGTGGGCACTTTGCTTTTGGTCCGAACAAATGGGCGAAAGAGGTGAGACATGACCCCAATATATTTTTCGCAGGTGAGGAGATTAACTTAACCGTTCGTTCATTTACTCACGGGTATGATTTGTTTCATCCACACAGAGTTGTTATATGGCATGCTACGATGAGAGAAGAAAGAAACGGCATGTTAGTGTGGGACGACCAACACAAGAGAGGTGAAGGTTTATGGTGGAAAGGAAACGATATTGCAAGGTCACGGATAAGACAACTATTGGGTGTGGAAGATAATGGTCATGACCTTACAGGTTATGATTTAGGTGATGTAAGAACCGTAAGAGACTATGAAAAATATGCGGGAATACACTTTAAGAAGAAGTCATTCCAAAAATACACCAAAGACAATTTCTTCCCACCAAACCCATATCCTTATGAGACAGAAGAAGAATGGGAAAATTCATTTATGTATTCATTCTATCATTTGGTAAACGTAACAAGAGATATGTTACCTGCTGACGATTATGAATCTGTTTTGGTTGCTTTTGATGATGAAGACGGAAACGGAATTAATCATAATTATATAAAAGGTCACCGACTACAACAATTTTTAAAAGACGGTAAACCAATACATTATGAAGAAATGTTTTTAACAGATAAACCACCAGCAAAAGTTGTTTATTGGGGACTGACCAAAGAACGTGGTTGGGCGGAGAGAGTAGAATTTAATTTATGAAAAAATGGAAGAAATTTTAGAAATACCATTAGTACACGGTAGATTTATTTGTAATTACCTTTTAAAAGAACTTCAAACATTACCTGAAGTTAAAATATCTGACGATGTAAAAATATTAACAGTGGTTGGTGAAGGTCAAAAAAGTGGTTGCGTATTAAAAAAATCTAATTTATTAAATACTGAAATTACTTTTATTGAGGTTAATAAATACATTAAATTTATTAGTAAGGTTGAAGGTTTAAAAAATTACATTGAAAAAAATTATGACGAATTACCTGAATATATTTTATATATGGATGGATTCGATACGTTAATAATTAATAATTTAGATAATCCGAGTAAAATACTAAAAGATTATAATTGTAAGATGTTATTTAATGCAACACCTGGTTATTATTCTAATACTGGTGTCGCTCAAAATTATACTGACACGAAAAAATATAACGAATTATTTTTAGACATGAAAGATTCCTTTCTCAAAAAAAACCATAAAAAATTTAATTTATCAAAAGATAATAACACCTCACTAAATGCAGGGATTTTTATAGGTGAGAAAGAGTTTTTTTTAAAAATAATAAAAGAGGCGTACGACCTTATGTCTTCAGACCATAGAAAAGGGTTCCCATATGGTTCAACATGTGACCAAAATGTACTCAAGTATCTTCAAAATAAGTACTTTGATTATATATGTATAGACATTTATAAAAAATGTATGTTATGGGGACATGAAAAAACAATAGAAAAACAAGATAGTATCTTCTCAATAGGGTATAATAGAATTGAAAAATAAAATAATGATAATTAATAGAGAATTAAAACATTTACACGTTCATGTTCCTAAAAATGGGGGGTCGTCATTTAGGAGTATGTTAACTGAACATAATTGGAATAAAGAATCTGATAAATTAGATGGGTTAGGCGCCCATAGCTCTTTAAACACTATCGAACGT
>Ga0075475_10000546_pt1 | contig 17570 bp, 12 predicted proteins | sample DEB08_DNA_10_FD_76342 | JGI IMG/M metagenome (GOLD analysis project Ga0075475, IMG submission 76342) | Aqueous microbial communities from the Delaware River and Bay under freshwater to marine salinity gradient to study organic matter... | ecosystem: Environmental > Aquatic > Marine > Coastal ... | reverse complement strand
GTGGGAATCCCTCCCCGATCGACGCACTCGCCGATCAAGTTCGCACCTCGAAACGGCCGCCGCCTCCCATGACCCGCCTGATGCCAAATCCCTCCGCTCGTCGTGGTCTCGAGGCCCAACTGGCGGCGACGCTCGTCGCCGCGGCCGTTCTGCCGATCGCCTGCGACACGTCGATGAAGACGATCGACGAGCGGACCGAGACGACGCTGCTCTCCGCCGCGGAGGATGTCGGTGGAGGAACCCTCGCCCCCAAGGCCCGCGCGAACGGTCTCTACGAGGGGAATCCGTTTCCCGAGGACGGGCCCGATCGGTATCGGCCACCGACTCGCAATCCCGCCGCCGACGATCTGCGATACACGGCAAGGCCACCGAGCAACGAGGACCTCGAGGCGGCCGCTGCGAGGATCCAGGCCCAGGGCCTTCCGCCGGAGGACGCCCAGCGGTTCGACCTGAGGAACGCCCTCCGGTTCGCTCTCGACAACGCCGTCTCCTATCTCAACGCCGAAGAGAACTACATCATCGCGGCGTTGCAGTTGATCATCGAGCAGCACCGCTGGGAGCCTCGACCGTTCAACGTCACCAGCGCATCGTTCACCGCCGCCGGCGACGACGGTCGGTTCGGGCGGACGCTCGAAGTCGCCAACGATCTCGGCATCACCCAGCGTCTGCCGTACGGCGGCGAGGTCTCGGCGCGACTCGTGGTGGACCTGACGCGCCGCGTCGACGGACTGATCCTCGGGGACGGCACCACCCAGGCGGCGTCGATCATCCTGAACGCCGACATCCCGATCCTGCGGGGGGCGGGCCTCTCGGCGCGAGAGAACCTGATCCAGTCCAGCCGCAACCTCGTCTACGCCGCCCGTCGCTTCGAGGAGTTCCGCCGCGACTTCTGTCTCAACCTCATCCGCGACTACCTCAACCTCGTGGTGCAGCAGCAGGAGATCGCCAACGCCCGCCGACAGGTCGCGAGCTCGCGTCAGGTCGACCGTCGCGAGAACGCCCTCGTCGAGGCCGGTCGCCAACCGCCGTTCCAAGCGGACCTCGCCAAGCAGAACACGCTGTTCGCGGTGAACCGTCTCGCGGGTCTCGAGGAGCGATATCGCATCGCGGTCGACAACTTCAAGGTCCGCATCGGCATGGATCCCACCGCGCCGCTGGTCATCGTTCCAGTGCTTCTGGACCTTCCGCTGCCCGACGTGACCGCGTCGACCGCGGTGCAGACGGCACTGCAGTATCGCCTCGATCTGCAGACGATCTCCGACGAGGTGGAGGACGCCCGCCGCCGCGTGGACGTGGCCACCAACGATCTGCTTCCCGACTTCGACGTCTCGCTGGCCGGAGTCGTCTCCACGGTCGATCGAACCGGCACGCTGGCGGGCCTCGACTTCCGCCCCGACGACGGCGTCTACAGCGTGTCCGCGCGGTTCGGGGCACCGCTCGACCGCACCATCGAGAAGGCTCGCCTCCGCGAGTCGCAGATCCGCTACGAGCAGGCGGTTCGCGATCAGCGCCTCGCCCGCGACGACGCCGCGGTGGAGGTTCGATCGTCCCTGCGGGGCATCGAGCTGAGTCGATTCAGCTTGCAGTTGCAGGAGCAGAACGTCCTGATCGCGATGAACCGCGAGGCCTCGATCGCTGCCGCGCCCGACCGCGCCGATGCCCGGGATCGGACCGAGGCCCTCGACCAGCGACGGCAGGCGGAGGACCAGCGGGATCGGGCCCAGGCGGACCTCCAGCTTTCGATCCTCGGCTACCTCCTCGCCACCGGCCAGTTCCGGGTCTCGCCGGACGGTCTCTTCATCCCGATCGAGGGCATGAGCGGCTACGAAGTGATCGGCACGCTGCCGATCGACGAGCCGGGCGCGGCACCCAACCTCGGAGGCATGACGCCCGAGACCGGCATGGAGACCCCCGAAGGCCCGCTCGGCGAACCCGTCGGCGGCGAGTTCCCGATCGAGGTCGAGCAGGTCGAACCACCGGTCGAACCCGCTCCGGCAGTCGCTCCGGTCGAGGTCCCTCCGGCAACCGTGAGGCCATCAGGTCGGTAACACCATGGCCCGATCCGAGTTCAGGCACGCTTCGGCGGGAATCGCCCCGAGGGGCGAAAATCGTCGATGAGCCCGGATTCGGTCCCGGCGTCGCCGACCCGAGTCGGCGGACCGACCGTTCGGATTCGAATTCCACGACTCCGATTCCCCCCGCGACCGAACGCGCTAGTCTTCGGATCGCTCTCGTTCCATCGCCCTCGACGAATCCCCATGACCGCCACCACCACCGCCGCGCCAACGACCCATTCCGCCCCCGCCGCCCGATCTCGGCGGTCCTTTCCGTGGGGGACTGCGGTGGTTGTCGCGGCGCTCGCCGCCGGCGGAGCGTGGCTCATGCTCTCGGGAGAGGGTGACGACGGCACCGAGCCGACCCGCAGCGACGTCCACCTCGTCGAGTCGGGCAGCTTCAACATCGTGATCCCCGTCAGCGGCGAGCTCGCCGCGGTCCGTCAGGTCGAGATCCGCAACCAGCTCGAGAGTCGCTCGGTGATCACGGAGATCCTCGACGAGGGCACCCAGGTCCGGAAGGGCGACGTCGTCGTCCGCCTCGCCGACGACGAGATCCGCCAGCGGATCCTCGACGCCGAAGACAAGGTCAAGAACGCCCAGAGCGATCTGATCGCCGCCGAGCAGAACCTCGAGATCAAGCGAAGCGCCCGCGAAAGCGAACTCGAGAAGGCCGACCTCGCCATCGAACTGGCCACCCTTGCCTTGCAGGCCTGGGAGGAGGGCGAGGTCGTCAAGAAGCGCGAGGAACTCGCCCTCGCCGAGCGGACCGCCGAGATCAACGCCGATCGCCTCAAGCAGCGGTTCGAGGAGGCCACCCGACTCGTCGAGCAGGAGTTCCTGAGTCGCGACGAGTACGAGCAGGACCGCATCCGCATGATCGAGGCGGACGCGAGGGTGCGGCAGGCCGAGCTCGAGTCGTTCCTGTACGAGAGCTTCCAGCACCGCCAGGACGAGGCCCGCAAGCGTTCCGATCTCGAGCAGGCCCAGGCGGAACGGATCCGCGTCGAGCAGCGCAACGACGCCGAGATCATCCGCATCGAGGCGGACGTCGACAGTCGCCGCTTCTCGCTTCAGACCGCCAAGGACCGCCTCGCCGACCTTCGAACGCAGCTCGACCAGTGCGTGATCCGGGCCCCCAACGACGGACTTCTCGTCTACGCCTCGTCGATCCAGCAGGGCCGCCGCGGCGACAACGATCCGCCACCGCAGGTCGGTACCGAACTCCGCCCCAACGAACTCGTCGCGATCCTTCCCGACACCAGCGAGATGATCGCCCTGCTGAAGGTCAGCGAGGCCCTCAGCGGCCGGATCGAGTCCGGACAGGAGGTGGTGGTCTACTCCGACGCCCTGCCCAACGTGCCCCTGCCGGCGACGGTGCAGTCGGTCAGCGTGCTGGCCGAGAGCGGCGGGTGGCGAGACCCCAACCGGCGCGACTACACGGTGCGGGTCCGCATCGAGGCGGATCCGAGTCTCGGCCTGAAGCCGGCGATGCGCTGCCGCGGCGAGATCATGCTCGACCGCGTCGAGGACTCCCTGTGGGTGCCGATCCAGTCGGTCTTCCGCGAGGGGCCGATCGCCTTCGTCCACGTCCGCGGCGATCAGGGCATCGAGCAACGTTCGGTGCGGCTCGGCCGGACCGGGGAACTGCAGGTCGAGGTGCTCGGCGATGCGCTCGCGGTGGGGGATCGCGTCCTGCTGCGACGGCCCGCCGCCGACGAGGTCTCGATCCGCATTCCCGCCGAGGAACTCGCCGCCGCCCGCAGCGGACCTCCCGAGGGCGTGCGCCGCACCGGCGGTCGACCAGGCATGGGCCGTCAGGGCACGGGCCGTCCCGGCGGCGAGGCGCGAGGCGGTTCGACCTCGAAGGCCACTCCGGGCGAAACCACGTCGCCCGCCACCGAGGTTCGGGACAAGGTCGCCGCTGCCGAAGCCTCCGTCGAGGTCGACGTCGATGTGCCTGTCCCCGTCGAGGTCGAGACGGATACCACTCCGGTCGCCGTCGAAACGCCGGCGACCGCCGCCTCCAGCTGACGCGGCGTCCCCCCCAAGGCCACATCACTCCCGCCGAACGAGCGCCGGCGTCGATCGTGTCGCCCCATGGCGACGTTCGTTCGACGATCAGGGTCGCCCAGCGGAGCAGTCGCACATCTCGATCACTCGTGTCGTGGCTGTCGAGCAGGGCCGATCGTGCGGTTCGATTCAGCGAAGATTCCGCTTCCGTCCTTGACGTCCCTTCGAATCGAGCTATCTGTTATCAGCATCGCAGGGGCAGCCCGCCTCGGGCGTCGCCAAGTGAACCGAACGGCCCGCCGCTGTGATTGACCTTGAGGCTTTGCTTGAAGGACGCTGCGAGCATTCCGCAGGGAGCCTGAAGGCGACAAGCAGAATTGAAGGAGACAGATGCCATGACTCGCAACCGATGTCGTCGTTGCCCCGGGTGGATCGCGAACCCCATCCTCGCGGCCGCCGCCGCCATTGTGGCGTGCTCCGCCGGGGCCTCGGCCTCCGTGCTGGTCAAGTACCCCTTCAACAACAACAACGACGGATCGAACGGCTTCGCCTACACCACCTTCGACTCGAGCGTCCTGTCGAACGCTTCGGTGACCGCGGGCTCCGGGCTCGGCCAGTACTCGGTGGGCACCGACAGTTGGAGCGGCACGACACAAGTCCTGAAGACCGGACCGGGGTCCAGCATCGCGGACGCCGACGCAAACGACGCCGTGTCGAACTCCTGGTACGTCGAATTCACGCTGACGGCGAACTCGAGCATGGACATCCGCTCGATCGAACTGGACTGGAGCCGCGGCGGCACGACCGGGACGCGGGGCTGGTTCGTGCGGTCGAGCCTCGATGGCTACACCAGCGATCTCTACTCGAACCAGACGCCGGCCGGCACCTCGGAAGGCCTGCAGCATGCGGCGTTCGACATCGGTGGACACACCGGCCTGTCGGGCTTCGTGGACTTCCGGCTCTACATCTACACCTCGAGCTTCGGCCGTTACATGGACTTCCAGAACGTGCAGTTCAACAGCACTGCGCTGGCCGTGCCCGGTGGCGGGATCGCGGCGCTCGGCGGCCTCGCCGGCGTCGGCCGGCGTCGACGGCGATCCTGAACGACGGCGACGGCCCCGTCGCGATTCGACTTCCGCTTCGAGATCGAGGAGGCCTTCACCGAGGCGTCACCCCGTCGGCGACGCCGCCGGCCCGCTGCCGATCCCGCCGTCGCGAGGCGAACGCCGCACCGCGATCACGATCGCCACGCCGGCGACGACCATCAGGCCGCTCAGGATCATGGGAAGCGTCGCGGGCCCCACCGTGAAGACGCCCGGATCCGCCGCCCGCACCTGCTCGGTCCCGATCCGCAGGACGCCGTACGTCGCGAGAAACGCGCCGGCGACGGTTCCCGCAGGACGCGGCCGCCACCAGATCGCCGCCAGCACGACCGGCAGGATCACGCCGTCGGTGATCGCCTGCAGCACCTGCGAAGGCCACGTCGCGGTCAGGAGCGGCGCCAGCGCTTCGACGACGCCGTCGCGACCGGCGTACGCCGCCTCGACGAGGCTCTCGGGGAACGGTCGAAGCGGATCGACCATGGGCCGCAGCGCGTCGAGTCGGGCCGCGTTGGCGAAGTTCGGGTCGAGGATCTCCTCGGGAAACTTGATGCTCCACCACGGCGGGTCCGCCTGCATCGAAGTGGGCAGCGGCTTGCCCGGAAGTTCGCCGTTGACGAGGTTCGCAAGACGACCGAACCCGAGTCCCGGACCTGTAGCAAGCGCCACCGCATCGGCGACCTCGAAGAACCGCATGCCGCGACGGCGGGAGAACAACCACATCGCGAGGATCACGCCAAGCAGGCCGCCGTGGCTTGCCATGCCGCCGCGATGGATCGCCAGCAGTCCCCACCACGGAAACGACGAGTCGAAGGTCCACAGCAGCGGTCGGTCGTAGAAGAGGACGTGGCCGACCCGCCCGCCGACGACGACACCGACGACCAGCCACGTCAGCAGATCGCCGACCTCCTCGGGCCGAAGGGCGATCAGTCCTCGCTTCGCAACGGCCCGCAGGATCAGCCATCCGACCACGAAGCCCGCAAGGTAGGAGAGGCCGTACCAGCGGGGCCCCACGCCCGGCGAGATCTCGAAGGCGAAGGGATCGAGGGTGTGGACGAAACTCTCGGCAAGCAGCACCGCATTCATGCCCGGCAGTATCGCCCGACTCGGGATCCTCCGTCGCCCTCGGGAGCATCGGGTGAGGCGGAAATGCGCTTGGATTCCGCATGGCCACGGCTATACTCCCGACCCTTCGGCCCCTTCGTCTAGCGGCTAGGACGTCAGGTTCTCATCCTGAAAACAGGAGTTCGATTCTCCTAGGGGTCATGTCGCCCACGCCTCCGCCTTTCGCGGGGGCGTGTCGCGTTTCGGGCCGATCGCGTTTCGACCCGATCGTGTTTCGACCCGATCTCGGTTCCGGGGTCGTTCCCCGACCTCGCGATCGGACCCGGCGGCGCGCCGGCTGGCTCTTCTCGCTCGCATCCGGACCGGCGCCGGGACTTGCTTCCGACCTGCTTCCGACCTGCTTCCGAGTGGCTTCCGAGCGGCTCCCGAACGCGCTCCCGGGCCTGCAGGTCGTCTCGGGCCTCCCGAGCGTCGAATTCCTGCGACGATGACGGTCGTCATGCGACTTGCACACCTGATCGACGGTGGGCTCGCCGAGCCGGACTCCGCACGCCTCGCCGCAGACCTCGACCCGGCGACCGGCGAAGTCCTCGCCGAGATGCCCGAAGGCGACGAGACCGACGTCGACCGCGCCGTGGCCGCGGCGAAGAAGGCGTTCCCCATCTGGTCGGGCCTGCCCGCATCCGAACGGTCGCAGTGGCTTCTTCGTCTCGCAGACGCGGTCGAACGCAACGCCGAGGCCCTCGCCGCCGAGGAGTCCGCAGACGCGGGCAAGACCCTCGCCGCGGCGCGGGAGATCGAGATCCCCCGGGCGATCGCCAACCTCCGCTTCTTCGCGACCGCGATCCTGCACGAACAGAGCGAGTTCCACGACATGGGGGCGACCGCCCTCAACTACACCCTGCGGCGGCCCCGCGGCGTGGCGGCCTGCATCAGTCCGTGGAACCTGCCGCTCTATCTGCTGACCTGGAAGATCGCTCCGGCACTCGCGAGCGGATCGACGGTGGTCGCCAAGCCCTCCGAACTCGCGCCGCTGACGGCGTTCCGTCTCGCGAAGCTCGCGGTGGAGATCGGCTTTCCGCGCGGGGTCCTCAACATCGTCTTCGGCGGAGCCCCGGCCGGCCGCCGCCTCGTCGAGCATCCGGACGTCCCGACGATCACCTTCACCGGAGGCACACCGACGGGTCGGGCGATCGCCAAGGTCGCCGGTCCGATGTTCAAGCGCACCGCCCTCGAACTCGGCGGCAAGAACGCCGCGATCGTCTGTCGCGACGCCGATCTCGACGAAGCGGTGCCGACGCTGGTGCGGAGCGCCTTCTCCAACGCCGGTCAGATCTGTCTCTGCGGCTCGCGGATCCTGGTGCATCGCAGCGTGCTCGAACCGTTCATGGAGCGGTTCCTCGGGGCGGTGCGAGCCCTCAAGGTCGGCGATCCCACCAACCCCGAGACCGACATGGGGCCGGTGATCTCCGCGGGCCATCGGGCCCGGATCGAGGGCATGGTCGAGCGGGCCCGAGAGGCCGGCGCCATCGTCGCCACCGGTGGTGGGCGACCGGCGAACCTGCCGGAGCGCTGTCGCGACGGCTTCTTCCTCGACCCGACCGTCCTCATGGGCGTACCCGCCGGCTGCGAGGCGGCGCGGGAGGAGTTCTTCGGGCCGGTGGTCTCGGTGCAGGGCTTCGACACCCACGCCGAGGCGGTCTCGATCGCCAACGACTGCGACTACGGCCTCGCGTGCTCGCTGTGGACCCGGGATCTCGACCGGGCCCATCGCATGGCCGCGGCCATCGAGGCGGGCGTGATCTGGGTGAACTGCTGGCTGCTGCGGGACCTTCGCACGCCCTTCGGTGGCGTGAAGGATTCCGGCGTGGGACGGGAGGGTGGCGTCGAGGCGCTTCGCTTCTTCACCGAACCCAAGAACGTGTGCGTGCGCCTCGGCGGCGCCTGAAGCACATCCCTCAGGCGGGCAGGACCACGACGCTCTCGTTCTCGACCGACAGGGTCACCTCGGCGCCCGGCGCCGGCAGATGCTCGGGATCGGCCTGCAGCACCTTGACCGGAGGCGTGTCTCCCTCGATCTCGACGAGATGCTGGGCGACCTTGCCGAGGTACATCGTCGAGCGGAGCGTCCCGTGCAGGCGGTTTCCCCCGGCCGGTGAACCATCGGTCACGATGCGCAACGCCTCGGGTCGGATCGACAAGGTGACGCCCGCGCGGGGCGGCGCGGCCGCGTCGAAGGCGTTGGAACGCAGGGGGCCCGCGGGCGTCTGGAGGTTGGCGATTCCACCCTCGACCGACTCGACCTCGGCGTCGATGAAGTTGCTCTCGCCGAGGAAGTCCGCGACGAAGCGGTTCGCCGGGCGACGGTAGAGGTCGCGCGGCGCCCCCTCCTGCATCGATCGGCCGTCGCGAAGCACGACCATGCCGTCGGCCATCGAGAGGGCCTCCTCCTGGTCGTGGGTCACGTAGACCGCGGTCAGGCCGCGATCGGCGCAGAGGTGGCGGATCTCGCTCCGCATCTCGAGGCGCAGCTTGGCGTCGAGGTTCGACAGCGGCTCGTCGAGCAGCAGGACCTTCGGCTCGATCACCATGGCGCGGGCCAGCGCCACCCGCTGCTGCTGACCGCCGGAGAGTTCGGTGGGCTTGCGCTCCTCGAGGCCGTTCATGCGGACGCCCTCGAGGGCCCTGGCCACCCGCGACTGGATCTCGGCCTTGGGCACCTTGCGCACCTTCAGGCCGAAGGCGACGTTCTCGAAGACCGACAGGTGAGGCCAGAGGGCGTAGCTCTGAAAGACCATGCCGCACTCGCGCCGCTCGGCCGGGGTGCCGGTGACGTCGCGCCCGTCGAAGAGGATGCGGCCTTCGCTGGGGCTGACGAACCCCGCCAGCATCCGCAACAGGGTCGTCTTGCCGCACCCGGACGGGCCCAGCAGGAAGAAGAGATCGCCCGAAGGGATCTCGAGATCGACGCCGTCGACCGCCACGGTGCGACCGAAGCGCTTGCGGAGACTCTCGATGCGGATGGCGGTCATGGGCCGTGGAGGATATCGCCGTCCTCGGCGTGCGAGCGGATGCCGCCGCCTTTCCCGCAGTCCGATCGCGATCCGGTCCGACCGGACCTCCGGGCATCCTCCGCCGACAGCGCCGCCCACTCGACCTCCGAACCGACTAGATTCACGCGGGCATGCCTCAGAACCGCCGACCGATGCTCCGCGCCCACACCAGCTCCGCCCACGTCGAGGCGAAGGCCCTGGCCATCGGCACCGAGCTGGGCCGGCTCGGCCCCTCGCTGAAGCGGCGGGCCGGCCGACTCGCCGGCGTCGCCGAGGCCTGGCTCGACGCGGCGCCGCCGACGCTGGCGCGGCTCGCGTCGATCGAAGGCGTTCGCGGTGGAACCCTCACGCTCGCCGTCGATTCGGCAGGGTGCAAGTTCCGCGTCGACCGCGCGCTTCGCGAGGGCCTCGAGTCGAAGCTGCGGGAGCGGGTGCCGTCGATCCGCTCGATCCGCGTGCGCATCGCGACACCCGAGATGCCGGCGCCGCGAGTGCGTCGCATCGACGCCTGACGTTCGGAGCGGATCTCCCATCGCCCCGTCGGCATCCGAGGTGATCCAACACATTCGATCGGCCCTCACGATCCCCCCGCCGACCGGCGTCCTGCACTCGCCACGGCGACCACCATGTTCCGACGCGAGGCCGCTCGCGCCGACCATCGCGCATCGCGGCGCATGAATCGAGACCGACGCAACCCGCACTTCCGGCGCCTTCGTCCCCGGTGCCTCGTCTCGTTCGCCATCTGATGTAGGGTGGCTCCAAGCACGATGCGTCATCGTCGCTCGCAAGCGACGCGAACTCGGTGGCGTCGAGGAGGCGAAGTCCGCGTGATCGGGTTCCATGGGGTCGGCTGCTCCTTCGACGAAGGCCGCACCTGGGCGGTGCGCGGGCTCGATCTGGAACTCGTCGAAGGTCGCCTGCTCTGCCTCGTCGGGGCGTCCGGTTGCGGAAAGAGCACGACCCTGCGGACGATCAATCGTCTCGTCGAGCCCCGCGAGGGTCGGGTCGAGGTCGACGGCACCGACGTCGCGGCAACCGACCCGGTCGCGCTGCGTCGCTCGGTCGGCTACGTCCTCCAGCACATCGGTCTGCTGCCGCATCTGTCCATCCGTCGCAACATCGGACTGGTGCCAAGACTGCTCGGGACCGCCGCCAGCGACATCGAGGCGCGGGTTCGAGAACTGCTCGAACTGGTCGGCCTCGATCCCGTCGAGTTCGCCGAACGTCGTCCGCACGAGCTTTCGGGAGGACAGCAGCAGCGGGTCGGCATCGCCCGGGCTCTTGCCGCACGACCGAAGGTCATGCTGATGGACGAGCCGTTCGGGGCGCTCGATCCTCTGACGCGAGAGAGTCTTCGCCTGGAGTTCCGACGGATCCACGACGAACTGGGTCTCACCACGATTCTCGTCACCCACGACATGGCCGAAGCGCTGCTCCTCGGGGACGAGATCGCGGTGCTCGACGCCGGACGTCTGCGTCGTCACGGCACGCCGCAGGAGCTGCTGGCCGATCCCGGCGACGATCTCGTCGAACAGCTGCTCGGCACGCCGCGGCGCGAAGCGGCGAGACTGGCAGAACTCGGCGCCCGCGACTCCGGAGCGAGCCGACCCGACGAGCGACACGCCCGACGGGAGGAACGCTCGTGACTCTTCGCGAGCATCTCGCGGAGATCCTCGGGCGCCTGCCCGAACTGGTCTCGGCGCATCTGGTGCTGAGCACCGTGGCCATCGCGCTCGGTGCCGCGATCAGTCTCCCGCTGGGAATCGCGGCCTCGCGCCGCCGCGCGGTGCGGGGCCCGGTGCTCGCCTCCGTCGGACTCGTCCAGGCGATTCCGGGCATCGCCCTGCTGGCGCTGATGGTTCCGCTGCTCGTCGTCGTCGGCACCGCCACGACCTCGATCGCCGGCATCGAGATCCCTCCGCTTGGATTCTGGCCGGCGCTGCTGGCTCTGACGCTCTATTCGATGCTGCCGATGGTTCGCAACACCGTCACCGGCCTCGAGTCCCTGGATCCGGCGGTGCTCGAGGCCGCGACCGCGATGGGGATGACCCGGCGGCAGCGTCTCCGCATGGTCGAGCTGCCGCTCGCGATGCCGGTGCTGGTGGCGGGACTTCGCACCGCGACGGTCTGGACCGTCGGCATGGCGACGCTCGCGACGCCCGTCGGCGGCCGAAGCCTGGGCGAATTCATCTTCGCGGGGCTGCAGACTCGCAACTGGACGATGGTGCTGGTGGGTTGCGCCGCGTCGGCGGTGCTCGCGATCGGCCTCGATCTGCTGATCGGCCTGCTCGAACGAGCCGCCCGCGCCCGTCGTGGCCGTCTGGGATCGCTCCTGCTGCTTGCGGTCGCGATCGGCGGCGGCATCGCATGGCCCTCCCTCGTCGCGGAGGATCGCGACGCGCCTGCCGCAACCGCCGATGCCGACGATCGACGACTCGAACGACCGATCAGGCTCGGCGCCAAGACCTTCACCGAACAGTTCCTGCTCGCTCGAGTCGCCGCCGCGACGCTCGAAGCCGTCGGCTACGAGACCGAGATCGTCGAGGGACTCGGATCGACGGTCATGTTCGACGCCCTCGCGAGCGGCGAGATCGACGTCTGCATCGACTACTCCGGCACACTCTGGGCGACGGTGCTCGGCCGCGACGCCGGCCCCGGCGCCGATGCGGTGCGCGGCGAGATCACCTACCGGCTCGCGGCGGACCACGGGATCCGCGTGCTGGGTTCGCTCGGCTTCGAGAACGCCTACGCCGTCGCGGTCTCCCGCGAGAACGCCCGACGCCTCGGCCTCGAGGCGATCGGCGATCTCGCCCCGCACGCGCCCGGGCTTCGCTTCGGCGGGGACTACGAGTTCTTCGCACGGCCGGAGTGGCGAGCCATCCGGGACGGCTACGGCCTCGAGTTCGAGGAGCAGGTCGGCCTCGACTCGACCTTCATGTACGAGGCGTGCGCCCGTGGCGAGGTCGCTGCGATCGCGGCGTTCTCGAGCGACGGCCGCATCGCGGCGCTCGATCTGGTCACGCTGGACGATCCCGCGGGCACGATTCCTCCCTACGAGGCGGTGCTGCTCGTGGGGCCGTCGGCGGCGAACGATCCGACCATCGTCGCATCGCTCGAGGCACTCGTGGACACGATCGACGTCGAACTGATGCGCGAGGCGAACCTGCTGGTCGATCGCGAGGAGAGTCCCCTCAGCGTCGACCGCGCGGCGGCCCGGCTGCTCGAGCGCATCGCGCGTTGAGCGGGTCGGGGACGCCGTCCTCGCCGGGGATCGATCCTCGAACGCCGCGCCACCGACGGCCCATCGACATCCGGTCGGACCTCCGGCACGCTCGCACGCCCCGACGGGTGTCTTGCGCGGGCGTTGGGAGCGAAGAACGTGCCCGAGTTCGACGGCTCTCCCGATCCCAGACGTCGCGCAGGCCCCCGCACTCCGGCCCGATACCCCCATCCCCGGCTGGCTTGGGGTCTTTACTCGATCTCGAGCGACGAACTCCGCGGCCGCTCAGGCGAAGATCGAGGGCGGTCTTGTCCGGCGGTCTCGATGCCCGCCCTGCCGCCCCATACCCCATGCCCCATGCTCCATGCGGAGTCCTCGAAGATGCACGCCTCTCGCCGATCGAAGATGGTCACCACCGTGTCCGCAACCATGCTGGTCGCTCTCGCGGCGCCTGCAGCCTTCGGTCACGGCACGCTTTCCAATCCGCCCAGCCGCATCTACCGGGCCTGGTCCGGCGGCTGCATGGACAACCCCGATCCGTTTCTGCAAGGGATCATCGATCAGGACGTCGATGCGTGCTGGAACTGGCACGAGCTGGTCAACTTCGCTCCGGCGGACCAGTACGACCAGTTCGCCGTGCCCTTCGAGCAGATCGTGCCCGACGGCAAGCTCGCCAGCGCCGACAACCCGAGGTTCGCGGCGTTCGACACCGTCAGCGATCTCTGGCCCACCACGCCGGTGAGCGAGGGCCCGCTCGAGGTCACGCTGCATGCCCCTACGCCGCACAACCCACTGAAGATGTACGCCTTCCTGACCACACCCGACCACGAGTGGGGCCAGGAGCCGCTGACCTGGTCGAAGATGCAGCCGATTCCGGTGGGACCGGTCACGCTCGACGGCAACGAGTACTCCTTCACCGTCACCCTGCCCCCTCGGAGCGGGAAGCACGCCCTGTACGTGATCTGGCAGCGCATCGATCCCGTCGGCGAGGGCTTCTACATGCTGGCCGACGTCGACTTCGGCGACTGCGGCGGGGATTGCGAATGCGCGGGCGATCTCGACGACGACGGCCAAGTCGACGGCGCCGATCTGGGGATCATGTTGATCTCCTGGGGCAGTGCCGGCGGCGACGTGACCGGCGACGGCACCACCGACGCTTCGGACGTGGCCACGCTGCTCGGCGCATGGGGCTCGTGCGGACCGGACTGCGACGGCGACGGCGTCTCCGACTTCGACGAGATCGACGCCGGAGCCGCCGACTGCAACCTCGACGGCATCCCCGACGAGTGCCAGCAGCAGGCCGACTGCGACGGAGACGGCGTATGGGACGTCTGCGCGATCGGAAGCGGCCAGGTCGCGGACTGCGATCTCGACCTCGTGCCCGACGCCTGCCAGATCGCGGCGGATCCGGCGCTGGACGCCGACGGCAACGGCATCCTGGACGAGTGCCAGGTCCACGGATTCACCTACGTCTGGGAGATCGCCAACGACTGGGGATCCGGGTTCATCGCCAACCTGACGATCCACAACGACACCGGCCACTGCATCAGCGGATGGGAGGCGCTGTTCACCGCATCGACCTTCACCCTCGACTCGGTCTGGAACGGCGTGCTGGTCCCGCAGGCGGACGGCACCATCCGGATACTCAACGAGACGTGGAACGGCGACATCTGCAGCGGCGAGAGCTTCACGATCGGGATGCAGGCCTCCGGCAGCCCGTCGGCGCCCGTCGGACTGGTGGTGAACGACAGCCCGGTGCCGCCGGCGCACTGACCCGAGGCGGAGAGTCGCAGGAGCGTCTCGCCCACGCCTCGGCTCGCCATCGCCCGCGCCAGACCGAATCGAATCGCCCCCAGTGCCGGTCCGGTCCGGTTTGGTCTCTGGTGTCGCCTCTCGGGATGTTCAACTTTCGCTAACAGGCGACCGAAACGGGCTTCGGGCACGTCGGGACTTCAAGACCGAACTACCTTGAGGCCTCGACGGTCGGAGGGGACCGCCGAATGCCGCGGTGGCGGTCCCGGCGGGGTCCGAGCGCCACCCTCGATCGACTTGCCTAAGGTCTAGGCTGCGGAACCGCACCCGCACCTGTCACCGTGACTCCAGCAACTTCGCCGATCGTCGCATCCGAGAGCCGACTCGACGAGAGCACCGCCACCGTCGTGGTGCCGGCGAGCGAGGTCGTCGACACCGGCGCCGCGCCGCCCCCCGAGAGCTTCACGGTGCTTCTGGGAATCTTCGTCGGCGGACTTGCGTTCTTCTTTCTGGGCGTCGACGGAATCAAGAGCAACCTGAGGCAGTTGACCAGCCGCCGGTTCCGATCGGTGATGGGGCGTCTGACGGCGAAGGCGCCGCTCGCGGCGATCTGGGGCCTCGTCTTCGGCGCGATCACGCAGAGCGCGACGGCGGTCGCGTTCATCATGGTCGGCATGATCTCGAGCGGTCTGCTCGCGATGCGACGGGCGCTGCTGGTGGTCTCGTGGGCCAACCTCGGCACGGTGATGCTGGTGTTCATCGCCACCATCGACATTCGCGCGGCGGTCCTCTACCTGATCGGAATCTCCGGACTTCTCATCGTCTTCGAGATCCTGAAGAAGGTGCAGTTGTCGGCGCGAGTGTTCCTGAGCATCGGGATGCTTCTCTTCGGCCTGAAGCTGATGAGCGACGCCACCAGACCCTTCCCGCAGTTCGAGTGGTTCGGCGAGATCACCACCCTCGTCCAGACCTCGACGTTCATGATCTTCCTGCTCGGGGCGATGCTTCGGGTGGTGATCCAGTCCTCCTCGGCGATCGTCGTCATCGGCATCGCCCTCGCCGGCGGCGGCCTCTTCAGCGACGAGCAGGTCCTGCTGCTGATGCACGGCACCGCCGTCGGCGTCGGAGCCACCGTGCTGCTGCTCTCGAGCAAGAGCGCCGGGACTCCAAGGCAGATCGCCCTCTATCAGGGCATCATCAACGCCGCGATCGGGATCGCACTGCTCGGCGTCTTCTACCTCGGGTCCTGGCTCGGCGTGAGCACTCTGCAGGGCCTGCTGTCCGGATTCGGTGACCTCTCCGGCGGCTTCGCGCTGGCGTTCCTCGTGCAGCAGGGCCTGATTGCGGCGCTCGGAACGGCACTGCTGCCGTTCTCGGAGCGACTGCTTGAACGCCTTGCCCCGGTCACCGCCGAAGAGCGCCTCGAGCAGCTGGAGTACCTCGGCGCCGCCTCGACCGACGACGTCGACACGGCACTCGTGCTGCTGGCGAAGGAGCAGTCCCGCCTGGTCTCGATGATGCCGGAGTATCTCGAGACGATCCGATCGGATGCGGGCCCGGACGGCGAGGCGTCGATCGCGCCCGCCACGCGGCTGGAGGCGGCGAAGCGCATCGACGCGGAGATCCGAGGCCTCGCCGGAGACCTCGCGGCGATGGGGCTCGATTCCCTGGCCGCGTCGCAGCTCCTGAAGATCCAGCAACTGGAGGAGCTCGCCATGAGCCTTCAGGAGAACCTGGTGCAGTTCGCGAGGACCGCGGAGTCGATCGATGTTCGGAACAATCCGACCGCGACGCGTCTGCGGCACAACCTCGTCGAGGGGCTCGACACGATCATGCACGCATCGGCGGAGGCGGCCCGGTCCGGCGACGAACTCGACATCGAGCTGCTGCTGGGCATGACCGCCGATCGCGGTGAACTGATGGAGCGGATCAGATCGATCCACCTGACCAGCGAGGGCGAGATGCCGCTCGAGACTCGAGCGAACCTGCTCTACCTGACCACCTTGTTCGAGCGAATCGTCTGGACCGTGGGACAGTTGGCTCGTTCCCGTCGAACGGCGAACATGTCCGGGCCCGCCACGGCGATCTGACGCTGGCCAATGGCGTGGACGTCGTGCCCCCCTCGCTCAGGAGTCCCGTGACGACCATGAAGATCCTCGAAACACGAGTCGAAGACGTGCTGGTGCTGCGGCCCGAGGGCCGACTCGACGGCGTGACGTGCGGCGATGTGGATGCTCGCTTTGCGACGATCGCAGGCGAGATCGATGGCCCGGTGGTCGTCGACTGCGGAGGTCTCGAGTTCGTGTCGAGTGCCGGCCTTCGGTCGATTCTGGTGCTGGGCAAGCGACAACGGGCCGCGGGCCGCGGATTCACGCTCGCTTCGCCGGCGCCCGCGGTGAGGGAGATCTTCGATCTCTCCGGCTTCGCGACACTGTTCAAGATGCACCCGGACTGCGACACGGCGGTCGCATCGGTACGAGGCTGAATGGGCGACCGAGCGGTGCACGACTCGAGGTCACGCCTGCATTCGCAGTCGGTCCGAAGGCGTCCGACCGGCTGCGTCGATCGGACTGTTCGGGTCGTGGTGCCGTCGCGATGTCGCACGATCGGGGATGTGCGATGACCGAGTCCACGCCGAACGGAGTCCGACTCCGCGCCGATCCCGAGGACCTCCCACGCCTGCTCGAGTGGGTGCGTTCGACGCTCGTCCAGCTTGGGATCGAAGGCCGGGCCGCGACCGTCCTCGAACTGGCCGCCGAGGAGATCGCGCTCAACGCGATGACCCACGGTCGTCCCGCAGCGGGCGACGGAGTCGTGGAGCTGACGATCGACGCGGCATCGGAGGGCCAGGTGCGGTTGACGGTCGTCGACGAAGGCGCCCCCTTCGATCCGACGGCACTGGCTGGACCCGACACGGACGCGTCGCTCGACGAACGGCGCGTCGGCGGTCTCGGCGTGCATCTCGTGCGGCAGATGGCCGACGCGGTCGCCTACGAGCGGCGCGACGGGCGGAATCGAACCGAAGTCCTGGTGAGACGGGACCACGAGGCGATCAGGTAGGTCGGAAGCGTCGGACACGTCGGACCTGTCGGACTCTGTCGGACTCTGTCGGACTCTGTCGGACATGTCAGACCTGTCGGACCGTCGGACACGTCAGACCTGTCGGACACGTCGGACCTGTCGGACGCGTCGGACCCGTCGGACTCTGTCGGACACGTCGGACATGTCGGACCCGTCGGACTCTGTCGGACATGTCAGACCTGTCGGACCGTCGGACACGTCAGACCTGTCGGACACGTCGGACCTGTCGGAC
>Ga0075475_10000530_pt1 | contig 17825 bp, 28 predicted proteins | sample DEB08_DNA_10_FD_76342 | JGI IMG/M metagenome (GOLD analysis project Ga0075475, IMG submission 76342) | Aqueous microbial communities from the Delaware River and Bay under freshwater to marine salinity gradient to study organic matter... | ecosystem: Environmental > Aquatic > Marine > Coastal ... | reverse complement strand
TATGAGAATATGATGCTTTTGTATTCGTTTTGATAGTATTCCACAGATTCCACCTCATACACTTCAAATCCATAGAAGTATAATAAAAACTCTTCAAAAGTGAATCTGAATCGGGGAGTTGAGAATGCCAGATCTGGTGTTGCGTTGAGATTAATTGAAGAAAGTGGCAATGACATTTGAAGCGGCTAATATAACGATGGCAAACAGGATCGACCAAACTCTTGTGTCCAATTTGTCCAGTTTGCTTTCAATACGGTCTATGTCTTCTGACATATGTTGAAGGTGGTTGTCACGGATTTGTTTTACATCTTTAGAGATCAGTTGTGTGTCTATCTCTAGTTGTGTGAGCCTAACACCTGCTTTGGCTTGCTCTAATTCGTTCCTGTCCATAGTCTCCACCATTTCTTTGTTATCTTTTTGATGGAGCATCTAAAACATATGTGCTTACATACTGCCATGATCAAAACCTCTCTCGTTAATCAACAGTGGTATCATCAAAGTAATACCATGCTGTGCCATTGTAGTACACAGGTTTGTTCTTCAAAGCAGACAGACTGTCTGTGGTCAGGAATGCTATGTCACCTTTGCTAGGTGAAGCAGGCAAACTGCTGTGGTCAATGGGTTCTAAGTTGATGATGTCTTCAAAGGAAACCCTGGCAGAATTGGGTTGTAGTGTTATGTCACCAGAGGTGCTGATGAAAGTTGCAGGCAGTTGTGCGGCAGGAACTTTGGTTGTTGAATCCAATGAAGCAACACCATTCACGGTTCCACGACCGTTGATCACTGCTGTAAGTTCTACGAATGCGTTGTAGATGTCTGTTCTGGCATTTGCTGGATTGTCCGTTGCCGAATCCACATTTGCTGTTGATATGTTTGATACATTAGCCCAGGCCATTGTAGTCTCCTTGTTAATTAAGTTTATTTATTATATTACATCAATCAGATCTGAAGGTCCAGGAAAAATATTAGTCCTTGTTATTGTGTAAGTGTTCGGTGTGTTGGCATCAGCGGGATTTTCAAAGTTGTCCACCGTGTTGTGCGTGCCTGACACGAACATATTTGGATCACCATCTTCCGCACTGCCCACCGCTGGTAATATGGGTGTGCCTGTGGCTGGTGTGCCATCCGCATTCAAGAACTTACGCCTGTTTGATGCTGTGTCAGGATCATCTGATCCATACCTTGAGAAATATATGTTCTGGTATGCTATGCCGTTTGGATCACCAGTCAATGTGGGTGTGCCTGAAACGGTATAACTGCCACCTATGCCACAGTTGTCAGTGATAGTGACTGTCAAAGAACTGACCGTGCCAATTTCAGTGTCAGAAATTGATCCGGAAGATATTGCACTGTCATTGAAGTATGCCTTTGTGCCATATCCTGAACTGCCACTGTGTGCTATCAGGATGTGATGCCACTTGTCAGCGGTGATCGAACTTGTGGGCACATCCACTTCAAAGAATCTACGGTTCGAACTGTCATTACGGAATATGATCTGGAACCTAGTGTCTGATCCATTGATGGTTGTTGCCCAACTCATACCCCTGAATATTGATGTGTGATTGACATATTGTGTCTGTATAAATTTTAATAAACCTGTGCTGACTCCACTTGGTAGATAGAAGAACGCTGAGGCATAGAAACCATCATTCAATGTGGGCATAGCACCTGGTAAATTTGTGTCAAATTCTATGCTACCAGGTGATCCACTTTTACCAATCGCAAAACCATTGGCTCCAAACACTGTTAGGTCTGGTGTTTTAAGTATGAGACTCATTAACTTAGATCCCTGCCCACATGGAACAGGTATATGTCAGTTGAACTGCCAAATGAAATAAAACTCAAAACATCCTTACCTGAAGCAGTCAATGTTGGTTCTGTTCCATCTGTGAATTTGAAATCTGAATCATATGTTATGGTGTAGGCACCACCATTGGTTATCTCAATTATGCCTTGCACTATCTGTGTTGAGGGTATTGTACCTGAATGTGTTAGTGTGAAATTGCCACCTGCAGTCAACTTAAATGCTGAATGTGTGTCCAAGGTCAATGTGGCTGTGCCTGCGGCTGATATTGTGCCCAAATCTGATATAGTTGGTGCTGTGTCTGAGGTTCTAATTTTGTCTAGACCTGAAACCGTTGTTGAATTATAAGGCCATGCTACCATTATGCTCTCCCTACTCCGCCACCTGTTGTGGCAGTCAATTGTGGGAATCCTATCACATCTATGTCGATGCCGTCATGATCAACACCTGTGGTGTCTTCTGGAAATTGATCAAGATCCCTCACTGTGAAACTTGGTGTTGATTTTGATACTGTGTGTATCACATATTTGCCGTTTGCGGCTGATGTTGTGGCATCATATTTTGTTGAATAAGTTATGCCCGCCACTGGCAATGTCAATGTCTGAACAGGTATGGTCCTTGCTGAGGCATCACCTGCCAGTGTGCTGGAATCCACATCAAAGAAATATTCGTGTTCCATTCTCTGGTCAAATTCTGCCTGCACTTCGCTCAAAACTGCTGTGATGTTGGCTCCTGAACTATCTCTTGCGGCCACTGTGACTATCACTTCCGCGTATCTGGCTGTTTCACCTGTGTAAGTGTCTGCCACATAACCTGAAATTGTGTAGTCTAGGTCCAAATACAGATCACTGCCTTGGTTGCTGGTCACATATGGAAACACCACTTGATTGTCAACATTGACTCCACTGCCGTACTTGATCTGTAGGCTGGCGGCACCTCTGAATGTGTTTATAGCCACTGTGGGTATCACTGGTTTGCTTATGCCAAAGTCAAATGTCTTGGCATATACTAGATCTGTGGGTCCTTGGCTCCAGTCTGTGAATGCTGACCAACCTGCGGTCAGATCAGCCCAAGTGCCTGTGCCAGGGTTAAAATATTCACCATTACGATATATACCATTTGGTGTTGGTAAAGGTTTGATTATACTACCCATTATGCAAATCCTTCCACAGCCGCTGATGCTGTTATTACACTGGAACCACCACCCCTAGGGTTGATGTTCACTGTTCGATCTTCAAAGAAAACTTTTTCTTGTCCTGATGATCCTATGCCTATGCCTGTGATTTTATACACACCAGGATCCAAAGAACCTGTTATGGCCAGGTTGGTGGCCGCTGTGTGATAGATGTTGAAGATAGCATTCTGTTGTGTCTGGCCATTGAATTTTAAAACTGTTCTAAATCGTGCCACATGACTGCTCATACCAGAGTAATTCATACGCACATGAGCCTTGCCCGCAGTACCCAATTGTGGGTTGTCAAACACGCTGAGCTCATATGTGAAGTTAGGTGATTCTAATAGATTGTCTTCTTTTGGTGGAGTCGGTTTGGCAGGATCATCAGGTGGTCTCACCACAGGTGGCTCTGAACCATCATCTGGTGGGAATCTTTTGGGATTCCTGCTCTGTAGCACTGGTATCTGATACACTTCCACATTGTATAATGAGTTGTCGTGTTCCACTGCCGTCACTGTCACTGTCTGATCCCAGTTCACTTTGAGTTGTAGCACCCTAAACAGTCCCTCATTGTACATATAGTCATCTGCTGACTGTGGTGCCAAAACATATTGGTGCGTGAATTTGAATATGTCACCTGCTTCCAATTGTTGTAGTTCTGCCGTGCCTTGGAATTGCAGTTTCATCTGTTTCCTTGATCTTTCCACCAACAATCTGGCCTGATCATATGCTCTTTCTTCATCAGTTATGCCTGGTGAGTTGTGTTTGATCTCTAACACTTCACCTTCATCTTCTGTGATGTATGCGGTGTTCTCATATGTTCTAACATCTGTTTCATACTCTTCTCTCTCATTGGAGAAAGAAACTTCTGCTCTGTTGTATGTGTTTGACTTGTTATTACTGCTGAGGGTGATCTTGCCTATGATCATCATGTCATTCACTTCAAATAAACCTGATGTGCTCACTGCCGCTTCTAATTTCAGTGCGTATCTACCATTGGTGTAAGGCAGATAACCTCTACAACATTCCAGCAATGCCTTGGTGTTGTCCAACATCTTTTTAGATGTGTCTATGGTGATGTTCGTGGTCAAGAATGGTTTCACACTACTGCTACCATTCTCCAATGTGAATGTCTTGTCTTGACCACAGTCATTTGCGGCCAATCTAAATCTTGTTGTGTCGATTGAGTCAGCATCTAGGCCTTTACCAAATCTGGGATTACGCAAGTAATCAAACAAACATTCCGCTGGGTTTTCACTCCAACCAAAGTCTGCGTGTGCGACACTTTGAGCATAGGTTTCTGAGAATGCTTCTGCTTCCGCTTCTGACAGTGTGGTTAATTTTCTAACTTTTTTACCTTTCAATACCACCTGCATTGTAGGCAGTCCACTATATGGATTGTTGTTGATCTGATCTTCTAATTCGTTTTTTGAGGCCTTACGCCATTCATATCTGGCCACTATGTAGCAGATACCTCTCAATCTGTGTTTTTCTGACCAACCTGTGACTCCATCTAATAGGCTGGCTTTGCCTTGATCTTCCTTGCCAAAGAACCCCTGCACTTTCAATCTGGATCCACCCACTGCATACTTGCCTTGTGTGACTTCAAACACTGAACCATGTGTGAGTCCGCCTGCGTTGGTGATCTGTTTGATCTCTGTGTCATCAACAATGACTTTTTCGATCTTTTCACATTCGCCTTCTGCCAACACAGTCACAACATATAGGTATTCATTGTTGTCTCCCTGTGTGTGTACGAAAACCCTTGTGCCACCTATCCGCTTACGACCATACACCACTGGTATGTGTGATGAGTTTGATTGCTTGTTGATGTAAGTGCCCTGTGCGTATGAGTCATAGTCTGACCTGTTGTCATACTGTGGAATTGATGGTGACAGCCAACCGAAAACACCTGAGAACAGGCTACCTACGAACTTGACTACACCTTTGACTATCTTTTTGACTGCCTTTGCCGCACCACCCATCTAGCACCATCCTTTTCTTGATGTTCCTTTGGCATAATCTTGGCGATAGAATTTGAAGTGTCGCTGACCATACCTTTGGAAACCATATTGTCTCAATTCACGCATTACTTTAAACATATTTAACCTCTTTGCGATCACATCCATTAGGTATATGCGATCACCACAGTTCCAGTGTGATGTGAATCCTTGTTTTTCAAAGTTGGCCTCTTCTACCTCGTTGAAACAGGCCCATGCCGCCACTGCCAACACTTGATCACCGGTCTGATCTGTGCCATATATCCGGATCTGCTCGTGCCTGATTGGTATCCTGATGTATGCGGCCATCTGCTGTTGGTCACCCACCTGCTGTCCCAATGGACTGTTCATATACAGGTTCAATATGTCTCCCCAGTAGGGTTCAACTGTGGCTTTGCCCAAGGTCTTGGCCCAGATTATTCCGTTGGTAATTTCTGACCCCATTGTAGATCCTGTATCATGGCTGATGCGTGTTGGAATCCGTTGTCTTGATCAAACAAGGCACCTGTTGTGTAGTGTGCAGTTTCTTTCTGAGATTCCGGATTGGTAATTCTGGTGTTGACCTGTCTGAAATTGGCAAAGTGTGATGCCGCTGTGACAGTGATAGTGGAACCTTCTGGGTCTTCGTTGATGTTGAATGAATTGATGTTGCCATCAAATATTATGTGTGGATTGGCCCTCAAGGTCCTTGAACCCGTGTTATAGAAACCCCTCCTTATCACCAATCTCTTGTTGATGATGCTCTCTGACAGTGCCCTTTTTATTATGAGTGGCGCCACTTGGCTCAGTGTGATCCTCACTGAACCCACAATGACTTCTGTCTGTTCTGTTATGTCCTCAAAACCCATCAAGCCACCTGCGGCCTCATATGTGTTTGAGTTGAAATCTATGTCGTAGAATGAATCCGTGGCATATTCTGTGCCAGCGTCCAGATACATCTCTACCAAATGGGCACACTCAAATTGATTTGATTCCAGTGTTGCTACTACCGCCGGATCTAAAACTTTTGTCATTAGAATGTCTCTTCCATTTCAATTTCGTATCTGTAGAAGCCATCCGCTGATCTGTTGTAGGTCTGGATGTCGTTCTTCATCCTTGCAAGGAACTTGATCTGCTCTCCTGTGTAGAATGTGGCCGGTGTTGTTATGGTCTTGATCAGACCAGGAAATATAGGCACTGTGCCTGTGCCACCTGTTATGCTGGTATCTTCTGTGACCATATAAACTTTATAATGTTCGTCAGCGTCACTGCTGAAGTTGATCAAGTCACCTGCCTTCAAATTACCAAAGCCACCAAAGTTAGTTATAGTGTCAAGTGTGAGGGTCCTAGATCCTCCTGTGCCTGATGCTGTGCCTTGTACTATGGTTCCCCCATGGGGTATAGTTGGCAGTGAGATAGTGAATGCTTGGTTCCTACCCGACAGTGAATGTGCCAAAGCAAAAATAGGTCTAATTTCTAAATTTGTCATTGGTGTGAATATGGCCTTCCACTCAAAATACTGCATACTGAAACTTCTGGTCTGCACCCTACCTGATATGGTCCTTGAATAAAGTGTGTCACTGACTGATTTGAAGTCCATCTCAGTCCAAGGTAGGTCGCCCGTCACACGGTCATTGAAGTGATCAAATACCGATGAACCTGGTGGAAAACTTGGAAATGGATAAGGTTGTCCCATGTTATACTATCGCCTCTCTGCCCTGCTCTAGCACGGCGTCGTTTATTATATTTACTATCATGCCTCTCTCCCTGACCAATAGGTCTTGGAAGTCTGATGCGTCCAATGTGGTTATGTTGAAGTTCACATTCACATCCTTGCCTGATCTCATCTTGTCCAATGGTATGATGTTGCCATTTGTTGAGGGCTGAAAAACTTCGGGGCCCGCTTCGCCAACCAGGAATGGTGATCCACCTGTTACCGGACCACCTTCTCGTCTACCACCATATGTCTGTGATCTGATGGCGTTGACTCTGGCATAACCCGCCGCCAATGCCGCACCTGCCGCCGCTATCGCCAATGGTGGGAACCATGAAAACGCTCTATATGCCGACTGTGCTGAAGCAATGGTATCAATGATGGCCTGCGCCACTGCCAGTGCCTTGAAGGCCATAAATGCCTTCTTGTTCTCTTGTCCTAATGCCTGGAACATCTCTACGGTGCTGTCCAACACTGCTTTGTTCCTTTGTGCCACTGTGGCTTCTCTCAGTTGTTCTGATCTTTCTATGTCTTGTTGTAGTACACCCTGTGACTGTAATTCTTTCCTTCGCTGTTCTGAGGCATTACGATCCTGTATCTCTTTTATTTTGGCCTGGTGTTGTGTCTCCAGTTTCTGTCTCAGTTCCGCGTATCTCTTGTCCAGATGCTGTCTGCCAGCATAGTAGTCATCCAGTATCTTCAATCTGTTTTCAAATGAATTTCTTTCTCGCTGTTCTTCACTCTGTAGTGACTCTTCCAGTTGTTCAAATTTCCGCCTCAACTGTTCAGCCTGTTTTTTCAATTCTTGTTGGTTGGTCTTGTCTTGTGCTTTGTCTTTCTTGGCAGTTGTGGCGAAACCATCATCTGCTGTGGCACCTTCTAATTCTCTGTTCTTAATGATCAATGCATCTATGGCTTTGATTTGTTCTATTAGTGCGGCTGTGACGCCATCTGCTTTGATCTTAGTAAGATCTATGCTCACACCCAAACCTTCAAAATGTGTTTTGCCAAATTCACCAATTATTTCATTTTGTTTGTGTATATCCGCCAATGATGTGTTTAATCTATCGCTGGCATTGTGCATATCTTCTACTGCTTTTGTGGCCGCGTCCATTTGTTCTTGGCTCAACAAGCCCACTGCATTCATACCTTTGGCTATAGCACCATACATAGTGCCCAAACCACCAATCACATCACCAATCAATCCTCTGATTGTGTCAAACACACCTGCAATGAAACCCACGATCAGTTTGCCTTTGCCACCCAACATTAAGAATCCTATAACACCAAGAGTGTCTATGGGTGGTGGTAATGATCTTACAAAATTGACCAGGTTGGCTATTGATTTACCAATGAAATCAAACACTGGTTTCATTGAATCCAATATTGATGCCGCAAACAACAGGGTTTTAACTGTGGCTGATACCACTGCGTCACCCACTCTGCCTGCCGCCTGTTCCATCTTGCCAAAATTGGCCTCTAATGCCTCATTCACTGTCTGCACAGTGGCTTTGAGTGCGTCAAAAGGACCTGAGTCCATGACCTGTTTCTGGAAGTTGAAGAACTTGTCACCTATCATTGACAGCGTACCATCAAATGTTGTGGCCATCTTTTTGGATTCACCGGCTATACTGACCGTACCTTCTCTGAATGCTGTTAATATTAGGTCTCTAGATTCTTGTGCTGAGTATTGCACACCTTCTTGGAAACCAAGCATACTTTTAACTGCTCTGTCTCTGAAAAGGTCTGCCGCACCAATACCTGCTGAGAATGTTCTCTGTAGTTGTAGTGCCACAGTCTGGAAGTCCAGTCCAGATGCCGCCGCAATATCACCTGTTATGGCCAGTAATTCATTTAGTTCTTCTGTGCCATTGGCCACAGCCAATAGGCTGGGAGCCGCCAACTGTATGTCTTGCAGTTGGAAAGGAACAGTGCCAGCAAACTCGGATAGTATTTCCATGGCCTTGCTGGCCTCTTGTGTGCTACCCGTCAATGCCGCCAATTGGAATTTTAGATTTTCAATAGTTCTGGCAGTCTGGAGGAATCCACCGGCAAATTTCACACCACCGATGGCGGCCGCCACACCTATTATGGTTCTCTGTAGATTGCTGAAACCTCTGTTGAGACCACCCACATTTCGTTCAACGCCTGACAGGCTTCTTTGAACTTGCGAAAAGGCATTCTGTGTTTTATTAACGCCTTCTAGTATTAACTGCTCTCTTATGGGCATCTCTTTTCTCCTGCTTGGCCTTTTTGTTAAGGTATGCCAACCACCCTTTAAATTCTATTAGGGACATCTCCATCACCTGACTTACCGTAATGTGTAAGTGCTCAGCGAGGGCGAAAAAATTATATAATTCGCCGTCCCGGTTTAGTTTTTTTCTATGTCCTCAATGGAATCAGCACTGGCGTTGTTTAGTATGCCCGCCACTCTGATCAGAACCTGTGGATCTGCTTGGTTCAGCAGTTCGATCCTGTCCAGATCTGTGAAGATTCTCTTGCCTTCTTCATTTAACGCTTTGAGTATTATAGATTCAACCAGTGCTTCCGCTGTCTTGCCAGTCTGTGTCAAGTTCATTATCTTGGCTTCAGTGACCATGTTGGCAGTTGCCCTGTAATAGATGTCACAGTCCCATTCATCTACATGGTATTTGAATAAGTTTCCAGCAAGTTTGGCCTTGAAATGAGCCAACGCCCGTTGTTTTACTGTTTGATCTTTTGTTTTGTCCGTATCAGTCATCGTAGTCTTCTCCTTTTTCATTATCTTGAAAGTCTTCCTGATTGTAGCCTACCCGTTTGTGAGATCTTACGGCTCACTAACCTGGTAGTAGGTTTTAATATACCTTGCGGTGCCTGTTTAGAACGACCTTTTTCCAGTTGCTCTATGTAAGGCACAGAATTTTGCACTTCGAAACCAGTTTTGGTGGGCTTTTCAGTCCATGACTTACGAGCCCTACCAGATCTAATCGGAGTGTTCTGTTTTGCAATGGTAAGAGTGTTCTGTGCGATCCGTGAAAAAACTGCTTCCACTGCCTTGGTCAAGTCGGCAATGTTGGCCTTGTTTGCTCTACGGATTCGCAACATAAGGTCTATCCTTATGCTGTAACTACTGCGTCAGCGTCATTCATTATCAATGCGTCAGTGCCTTGTGCAGAGAATGAAGCCTCTACTGCGCCGTCCACTGAACTTGATATTGAGAATGAAGTCATGATAGCATTACCATAAAACGCTTTACCATCTGAAGCACCAACACCTGCTGGATACACTTTGAATTGTATTCCTGTTGATCCACCACCTGCGTCCATGGCACCTTCCAAAGCGGCTTGACCGTTTGTGTCGTCGCCGTCAAAGTATAGGTCACCTGAGATTGTGAAACTTGTTGGTCCTGCTTTGTAAGTTGCGTTCACTGATGTTGTTGAATCACCAGAAGCCTGCATGGCTGTGGTCTCAATGGTTGCTTGGCTCTGTTCAATCGTAAATGATCTTACTTCAGCAACATTGTTACCACCCACTTGAATGACACCTGCGTGTCCTGTAAATGTGCTCATTTATTATTCCTCCGAATTGTTTTGATCCTGTTCTTTTGGTTCAACATTGATTGGATCACTATCAACTTGAACATCTTTGATCGACAGTTTGGCTTTGGATTTTTTTGGCTTTGTGTCTTTGTCTGAGTGTTTTTGCCACTCTTCAAAAGATACCAATTTCACCTCACCATCAACTATAATTTTTCTTTTACTCATTAAACTGTTCCTCGTGTGTATTTATATAAAACTTGGTAGTTTATATCAATTCTGGCTATGGGGAACTGATCACCTTCATCTGTTGTGATGTTGGTTATCGAACTGTTCATACACAGATTGTTTCGCTTACGATCTGCTTCCAATGCCTCTTCTATGGCTTCAATGAGATTGTTCCTCTCAGTGTCCATATTCTGTTCACCTTCTGCTTTGATGAATCCTGTGATGGTGTAGTCAATACGACCAAATCTTGATGTGCTTGATGCCATTGATTCATCAGTACGCTCTTCCTGTGCAGTTCTCACAAACACCGCTGGATACTGCTTGTCTGACAGATCTATAGCGGTTGATGGCTGTCTTGAAACAAATCTGATCGTGACTGGGTTTGTGACTGACTCCAACACTGCCACTATGTCGTTTGCTATCTGTTCTCTAGTGTTGGCCATCTATCTCACCAATCTGTTGTAGTGTACTGGTTGTTTCTCTGAATCTGTGACAGAACCATCATTATTAAAATCGTATTCTGGTCCATCTCTGAGGATGTAATTTATTTCTTCCTGGAATCTGGCCCTGTAGTATTCCATCTTCTCTCTGAACACATCACCATCTGGCGTGAATTTTGATAACTTTGGTAATATGTAATAGGACAACACATGGTAAACTGCGGCCCTTGTGAACTGTGATTCTGTTAATTTTGTGGCATCCATTTCCACGGATGTTGTGGTAGTTCTGTATTGGTCAAGCACATTACGGTGTCTTGGCCACCAGTCAATCCTTAAAATTCTTTCAATGTCTGCCTGTGTCTTTGCGTGTTCGTCAGCAAAGCTCTGGATACCATATGTGTGTATGTCTGGTTCGTATGCTAAAACATCTGTGTCTGTGCTCATCGCCATGGTTGTATCTCCTTGAGTTTATGGGGAGCCGAAACTCCCCATAATATTTGCATTATTAGTTTGTAAGTGCGTCTGATGTCATTTTAACACCATATTTCGCTGTTGCAGTATCATCAAATAATTCTGCTACACCGTATCTTGCTGTTGCAACCACTTCTTCTGCTCTTAGAGATGCGTTTCTTTGCATTTCAATGTTTAGGTCGTTTTGCATAGCAACACCAAAACATTCTGCTGAGAACACAGCACCAACGGCATCATCTGATACATCTACTGATACATTGTTTGATTCAAATATTTGAATGCCAGCAATAGTACCAACATAACCTTGTCTTAGTGCTTCATTACCTAAGTCAGTGATGTTTTGTGCACCTGAGAAAGTGTTAGTTAATGCTTTTTTAACATTGTAGATTGCTTTTGGATGGAACACACCGTAGTACATACCTGGAGCATTGTTGGCTCTTAGTTCAGCCGCCGCTTGGAACATATTTTCAATTGTTAGTTCCGCACCAGCACCTGGACCTTTTTCTACTGATAAGCTTGAGAACAGAGCAGTTAAGTCTGTGTCCATTTTCTTAGCAATAGCGTTACCAAAAAGTCTTCCCAAGTGAGCTACAACATTTTGCTCTGATGTGTCTCTGATGAAGTCAGTCAAGTTAGTCATGATACCAACTTCTTTTAGTGTGATGTTTTTAGTTGTTGTAGTGATTGATTGATCTGCTGATGTACCTGATAGGTCAGTGCCTTCAGCAATATCTTCTGCAGTCAATACAGGATAGATCGGCACCTGTGCCACTTTACCTGTGTTGTTTGCGATTGTGTAATTTCTAACCAGGCCTCTCATCACAGATTGCTCATTGGCAGTGAATAATGCTTCTTGAACAATAGGTGAGATTAAACTGGCTAAAGATGTAGTTGTTGAATTTGCCATTGTTATGGTCTCCTTTTACAATTTATTGACCAATACCTTGTGTTTTACGATATTCAGCGTATCGCTGTCTATCTTCTGGTTTGGTCATGTCTAGTTTACTAATGTCTAAGTTTTTGCCAGCACCTGATTCACCAACTTTTGATGTGGTACCTGATCCTGCTGGACCGGCCGCCACAAAATGTGGGTTAGCAGTCATAAATTCCTTGACCAGGCTGTCAATTGTGAGATGTGTTCCATCTTCACCATATCTAGTCTGACCTGTTTTTGCATCTACTACCTCTACATCACCTGACTCATTCAGTCTAACTTGGTTTTTAAGCAGTTGGACCACTTGAGCGGGAGATATAGCACGATATTTAGATGCTGTATCTACAAGAGCACCATCAACCTTGATGGTTTCAATCTGACCCTGTAAAGTTCTGATAGTGGTGTCTTTCTTGTCCACTGTCTCTTTAAGGATCTTCTCAAAATCACCTTTGGCTTTGAGACGGTCTTCTCTTTCTTTTTCCTGTTTTGCAGTAAGTTCTTTGTATGTGTCAATGTCAACGCCTTCATATCGCTTTTCAAACTTTCTCCGTTCTCTGGCAATACGATCAGCAACGATCTTGTCCACATCGCTCTGGCTGAACTTTTGTTCCTGAGTTGTTTCTTCAGAAGCGACCGCTTCTGTTTCTGTTGCTTGAGCCTCAGTTGGCTCAACTGTGTTTTGTTCCACTTCAGTCATAGTGTAAAACCCTCCTTTAAGGTATTATTTCCAGCATTAGTGCTGTGTTAGTGTTATTTAGTCTTCTTAAGACTGGCACGGGCCTTGATCAAACCCTCTTTGTCCTGTTGTATGATGATGGGCACCGGTGCCTGGTTGTGGCCGCCCTTGGTGTGGTCTGGATGGCTCCAGAAGTATATGCAGTGTGGTGAGTGTTCCATGTAGGCACATATGAAATCCATTTCATCAATGTCTGTCTCTGGTAGCATCTGATACACCACTGCGTCAAAGTCTGCGGAAGTGTGCCTGTGCCAAGTGGCATCTCTGGCTTTGATTCCTTCCCAAGTGAAAGGTACGAAATCTATACGGCCAGAATGGAATGACTGCAGGCTCCATGGGCATACCTGCTGGATAGATTCAAAGTATTCCAACCAATCTATTTGCGCCATTGATTTACCAAATCAAACAATGTTTTCACTTTCTCTTCCAACACCTTGATCCTGTAGTGTGATTGTGCTAGTGTGACTATCAAGATTATGAAGCCTAGTAATACAGGCCATAGTTTAACTAATAAATCTATGGCCTCTATCATGCTTAACCTCTAGATCTTTTTCGAGATCCTGCTCTCTTTGATTTTTTCTTAGATGATTTTGATGATTTTCTCATATGATGTTTTGGCATCGCAGTCTCCTTTTACAGTGGCCCAAGTCCCTCTTTGGGCCTGATTGATTCAATCAACTGTATTTAGTTAGACCCAATCTATCTTGATATAGGCTTCATCAAATTTTTTGTGCCATTGATGTGTGTTGCAGTGTTCCACACAGTCATATGTGCGATCTGGTCTGCGTTGGCAGTGTATGTCATGACCAAAATATTTTTCAGCCAGGTCCTTGAACCATTTCAAACTGAGGTTGCTACGATGCAACATGGCTTCTGTGAAGTCCTGCAGTTGTTTGTTGTTGCCTTTCATTGTGTGGTTGATCTTGTCTTCCAACATTAGCAACAGCTCACTGACTGTGTACACCTCACCATTGCGTGGTCCTGTCTTGTGTCTTAATCTGTGGGTTCTTGTCACAAATCTTTTCTTCTGCATCTGATACTTGCCATTTCTCTGTTTGACCCTTTTCTTCTGTGGATACCATTCAAATGATTTTGACATATAATCTGATCCATCTCGCATTATATGATTGTGGGCTATGAGATCACCACCCAGGTTGTAGATCTGGTTGCTGAGATTTTCAAATGCGTCGTGGATGTCTTCCTGTGTGTAAGGTAGCACAGGTCTGATGTTAGTGGATGTTAGATTTGCTTGATGCGGGTTTTGATATACTGATCTTGTTGCTTGTATTTTCATTTTATTTTTCCTTCTGGTTATTCGTTGCTTCTTTATCCTTAATTGCCATATGTCTCTTTATTTTACAAAATATATTTAGCAAAGTCAAGTAAAAACCCCTCTGAAATGGCTTATAACAGAGGGGTTCTACTATGTCAATACAAATAGAGTAAATGCAAGAGCGATGAGTTATAAAGCAGGGAGCATTATGCCAAATGCTCTTGCACAATGTTATTTATCTCATCTCTATTATGTCACCCACAGATCCGTCCGGTCGGATCTGGACTGAATAGGTTTTGTCACCTATGATCCTAACATCATGGGTGTTATACACCGCATCTGGATTGCCTTGGGGGCTACAGGTATAATTCTTTTGCATCTCTTCCGTACATACCAACATATCCTGTATTGGCGTGACCACATCTTTGCAACCACCCAATAACAAACTGCAAACCAACAGTATCATAGGCCTCCTAATATCATTAAATTGTTTACCACTGCGCCTGCCTGTAGGAATATGGATCCTATCAACCAATTGTCCCGATATTTCTCAGGTAATTTCCTAGTGGTCATTTCGTGTAGTATGTTTCTGGCCACAAAGAATGTCACAACTGTCACAGGTTCTGGTGCCACTCCCAATATGGGATTCATTTCTGCCAATCCGGCACCCACACCCACAATGGTAGTGACGGCATCTGCCACACTTAAACCATGGAATATGTTCTGTCTAGTTTCTTGTTGTTTGGTCAGTTCATCTGCTCGGGCTATGCCAATTGATGCCACACCTATTATGATCCAATATATGATCAACATTGTGATTGTAGTCTTACGAAGCATTTGATTTAACCTCAATTCTGCCATCTGGATACAGTTCCACAGTGTATTCATTGTTGGCTACTGATACCTGTTCATAAACTTTGAGAGTTTTGATGCCTTGGTTGTTCCATTTGTATAAGGGTTTGAGGTTGCTGTCATTCAGACCATGGTAGTAATTGAAAGGTTGTTTCTTGACCTTGATTATCACGCCATCTTTTTGTTTTTTACCTAATGTCATACTGCCTCCTCTACTTTTTCATAGTCTTTTGACCAAACAATGGCTTGCATCATTTTGCCCCAGCATTCATAATCCTGTACCATCTGCTTAAATTCCGGAAACTGTTGATTCCAACTGTGATACCTGTCATCTTTCATAGATATTATCTTGTTGCCATTACGGTTGTATCTCAATTGAGAATATATACTGCGTATGTTGGCAAACTGATCACTATTCATATTGGCCATTACCCAATCTATATCAGGTGCTCGATAATTGTATTTCTGTTCAGCCTCATGGCACCATTGTTTCACAGCATCTATATCAAGTTCAATTGATGATTGCCATATGGCCAGCAAGTCAGTTTCTGGATCATGATCATATGACCATGTGGGTTGATTGCTAGTCCTTTTAACATAATCATTCATTTCATCAAATGTCTGTATTATTGTTTTCAGTTTTCTCATTATGCCTCCTCTCTTCCATTAACTGGATTGCCATCATCAAAAACTGATATTTTTTCCATTTGCCATTGCACAGAATATCTGCCAAACTTGTTGATCAACTCATCCAATTGCTCCGTGGTTAAACTGGATTTGGGCCAAGGTATATCAATACCTTGTTGGTTAGTTTTTTGTCTTTGTAAGCCTTGCAAAATTGTGTAAATCTCTTGTGTGCTTAACTCCATATTGATTTTTTTTGCCATTTTATTTTTCTCCTTTGTATTGTTATTGTTTGATTGTAGCATACTTTTTAGATCTGTCAAGTGGCTAATTTGAGCCTCTTTTCCGGATCATATCCTGGTTTCTGTAGCACCATTCACAGGCCTCAAACAGGTACTGATTGAAGTCTTGCCATGGATCACTGTTGTCAGCATACTCACCCCATTTGTCCATCAGATCTGGCGTGTGTGACACTATCATCATCAGGGTCTTGATTGTTTTCATTTTTGCCGGTGTGTATCCTGCCTTTTTGAACAGTTTTGGATCCAATTTCAGTATGTCATCTATCATATGCTCACCTGCAATCTTGCCAATCTGTTCCTCTGGCACTTCTTGAGACCCTGTCTCTGGTTTTTCAGTTTGTCCAGTTCTGCTTGATTGTGTTGTTCGGATCTCTGTTGTATCTTGTGGATCCTGTGTGCGTGCCTTGTGAGACCATTGTCCTGATGCAACGCGATGTTTTCTTTCATCTTTCCTAGTTTTGCCATAATGTTTCCTTTGTGTTAAACAGGGCGATGTTGCCACCGCCCTGTAGGTTGTTTTATTTCACTGACAATGTTGTTTCCAACATCTCTTTGCCTTTGAACTGTATGTCACTCAACATCAGCTCATCGTATCTAGATGATATGATATTGAAATAAACTTGATCAAGGAGATCAGGATGACCTTTTGAGTCATTGTGTTCCATTTGGACCACTTCTTGATCTTTGATGAACTGTAGCACTATGTTCATTGCAATGAATCTCTCACTGCCTGAATCACCAGCTCTGGTTTTGATCCAATGTGCTTGGTCTCCTTGACCATCTGTGTCAGACACAGACTTGAACCATGTTTTAAACAGTTGCCATGGCTGTGGTTGGTTAGTCAGTATTGGATACCATGTGAAAAGTTGACATAGAGCTATCAACAACATCATTGATTCACTTTTGCTGTTGGGATACGCATGATCCAACAACTCAAATGTTGAGTCCAATGCTTCACTGTTGTAGTTGTCAATGGCCTTTTCAAATCTGGCTCTTTTGACTTCTCTACCTGTCATTAGACCTGTTAATAAACTGTCATTACCTAGATAATTTTTCATAGGTTTGAAAGTTCTACTATATCGTTTCAACATTTTACAAACACGAATCGCTTGTTCGTCATTGTAACCCACTTGAGCTATTGTGACTGACTCTGCACTCACAGGTGATATACCTATTTTGTTGTGCAGGGCAAACAACTTACTAGCCTGTGACTGAGTACCATTATAAATGATCACTGGTACTTCCATGGTCCATGGAAGTTTGCCCATTTCGGCCAAAGCCACAAAATTACTGCCAGTGTGTGCACCGTCTGGGCAGGTTGCTTCACCGGTTTCACTGTTGATGTGCACCTTGATTGGATTGATCAAACTCAGATCAAATCCGCCGTTCTTGTTGCAGATTTTAACAAAGTTATCTGAATCCAAGGCTCTCTGAACATCATTCAGACCAAGATCTTTGATCTTTTTGATAGTCATATAACCAAATGTAGGTATGTTGTTTAAGTTGGAAATAGACAACTTCTTGTAATTGTTCAAGTCGTCTTCTGTCAATCTTTTTTGAATAGTGATTGACGCACTATTTTTTTTATTAGCCATAATCGGCCTCCTTTTAATTGTGCCCAAAACTAATTGAGCTTGTTAGTAAAAATATGCTTAATAAAAAGCATACTCTAACTATACTACAAGAAGGAGATATTGTCAAGCGGTCAATTTGTCCACTTTGAGATTTATTATGATTGGAACAATTGGCTTAATTCTGGATGCATTTCCAGTATCTGTT
>Ga0075475_10000528_pt1 | contig 17857 bp, 7 predicted proteins | sample DEB08_DNA_10_FD_76342 | JGI IMG/M metagenome (GOLD analysis project Ga0075475, IMG submission 76342) | Aqueous microbial communities from the Delaware River and Bay under freshwater to marine salinity gradient to study organic matter... | ecosystem: Environmental > Aquatic > Marine > Coastal ... | reverse complement strand
GGGTTCTCGGGGTTCTCGGGGTTCTCGGGGTTCTTCTGCAATAACGAAAGATTCTATCACGATTGCAAAGATGCCACCATGTTTGCAAAGATAAACGTCCCGCCCCTTAGGCTAGCGGTTTTCGGGTTGATGGATGGGCATTTTAGCGGAGCGCCGCATTGACGGAGTGCCAGTTGCCCAAAGTGCCCTGGGAGCCGCATTGCCGGAGTCCCCGCATCCCAAAGTGTCCCCAAACACGCCCATGTCCGACATCAACCCATACATTCAAACACCATACGTACCCTATGAACGAAAAGAACAAAACAATCCTGTTCTGGGTGATCACATTGATGCTACCGTTGTTCCTATTGCTGCTGGCGGAAGGGGCGCTTCGAGTTGGCGGGTACGAACGTGAAAAGCAGGAGCTGTTCGTCGAGGCGCCGAACACGCCGGACTATTTGATGGCCAATGCAAAATTTGTGCGGCGGTATTTTCCCGTCTTCGTTCCGGAGATCGCACCCAACGCATTTCGAAAGGAGAAACTGCCGAACACGTTTCGGGTGTTTGTATTTGGCGGATCGAGTACGGAGGGGTTTCCCTATAATTTTTACAACAGTTTTGCCGATCAGCTGGAGCAGAAACTCTTGCTGTCTGCTCAGGGACGCCACATTGAGGTTATCAATTTGGGTATGACCGCTGTGAATAGTTACGTTATCCGGGATCTGTCGAAGCGTGTTCTCCCCTACCAGCCGGACGCAGTGATCATCTATGCAGGTCATAACGAATTTTATGGTTCGTTTGGCGCGGCGACCACTCAGTTTGGGTTTACCGATTCTATTCGGCTGAAGCATCTCATCCTTTGGCTGAAAAACTGGCGGTTGTATCAGGCGCTGGAGCAGTTGCTGGAAATTGGCAAGGGGGATGGGGATGGTGGAAGTGGGTCGAGTGATGGTGTTGCGGGCGGGGCAAGTGGTTCAGGCAACGCAGCAGGTGATACAGGTGGGGCAGTCGGAGAGCAGCGCACCATGATGGCCAAGGTGATCCGGGAATCGGACATCCCTCTGGAGAGCGATCTGTTTGAGCGAGGTATGCGTCAATATCAAACCAACCTGGAAGATGTGATCTCTGTTTTTCAGAAATCCTCTGTACCGGTATATATCGGAACGCTTGCATCGAATCTAAAGGACCAGCCACCATTAACCGAGAATCCGCTAGCGCATGAAACCTACGAACGGGCCATGGATCACTTTGCAATGGGTCGGGGTGATGAAGCACTGCAAGGCTTCACAGAGGCTAAGGAGCTGGATGGAACCCGATTTCGGGCACCCTCGAGATTGAACGAAATGATCCGGGAGTTGGGCGACCAACGCGGGGTTATCCTTGTCGACACACAACAGGTCCTTCGGCAACAATCGGAAAGCGGGATCGAAGACAATTCCCTCTTTATCGATCATCTGCACCCCAATGATATCGGACACAAATTGATGGCCTCCACCTTTTTTGGTGCCCTGACAGATCATCCAAAACTTGCTTCAACGATCACAGAAAATACGGCCCGGCCACCTCAAGCGATCAGTACGTTCGAAAAAGCGTACGCCGAAGTGAGTATCGCCCGTTTGCTAGTTGGCTATCCTTTTCAAAAAAATGTGGGTATGCAGGAAGAACTGGCCGCATTTGAGGAAATTTACCAGTCGTACCTGTCGGAAAGCTACATCGATTCGATCGCAGCGGTTGCATCGAAGGAGCAGATATTTATCCCGATGGCACTTACCGAGGTGGTGGCTATGGCGCGTCAGAAAAAGGATACGATGGCCGTTGTTTCCCACTCGTATGACCTGCTGAAATGGCAGTTGCGTTCGCTGAATCTGATCGAAAGCACCATTGAGTATACTCTGAATAGCGGGGAAAAAGAGGGGTATCTGATCAACGTACTGCACCAGGTTCTAAACGACGGAAACTACGATCCGAGATACGTGGATTTGTTGGCGTCTTTGTATCTGCTGGAGGAGAATACGGAGCAGGCTGGTTATTGGCTCAGGGAGACGGAGCGCCTTGCCCCGAATACGCCAAGACTTCTGTACAATTATTCGCGGTATCATCTGCTCCAGGGAGATTCGCTAAAGGCTCAGGAGTACTACCGGCGGTTTTTGGGTACGCAAACCCGACGGCAGTAACGTACGTTCTTCAAGGGTTGATGTTATCTCCAAGGGCGAGGGGGTCTTCAAGGGTTGATGTTATCTCCGAGGGCGTGAGCGATCAACATTCTTACTTGCGAGGGGTCCACACCCGGTACATCTCCTGAAATAGTTCATCGTTTATAACGATTTCTGCCTCCGCCCGGAGTGAATCGATTTCGGCTCGGATCGAATCATACACTTTAAAAGACCGCTCCAGATCGTCTGTGTTCGTGGTTGTTGCGATCTCCGTGATTTCTCTCTCATCAACCCGAATCACAAGCCAACCCTCATCTGCAGAATATCCAACCAGCGGTGTCTTTTCAATGGCTTTCATCACGAGATTATAATCGGCTTCGTTCGGATCTATCGTAGCAAACGCTACTTGGCGGTAGCCCGGATATCCGGCCGGATCCGTCCCAGCTCCAATGACTTCCTTGATCTGCTTAGCTTCCTGGAGATTTTCTGCGGGAATTTTCCAGTATGCAGCTTTCAAAAGTACTTCGCGGGAGGATATCAAACGTGAACGAAAACTCTCCGGAACATCGACACGACCGGTATCACGAATCGCAGCCATCGTAATCTCGTACTGGTTCAAGTCCGAAAGGATTTGAGTGCCCCTTTTTTCAATCTTCTTTTTCACACGTGCATCTGCGTCGTACTGCTTGTCGGTGGCCAGTTCATAGAGTACCTGATTGCGCATGCCCCTGCCCACCGATGCCCCAAGTCTTACCTTCGACTCCTGAAAGGATAAATACGGAAGCCAGTTGATATACTCTCCAAAGGTAAATTCACGAGGCTGCCCGTCCAGAACGTAGGTTGCCAATACCAGGCCCCTGTCCATCGATGCTTCGAGTTGTTTTACCCGTTCGTCGGTCCAGATGGTTTCCGTTTCCTCTGCAAGTTGCGGTTCCTCCAGTATTCTGTCTCCCTCGAGATTCGCGATAGCATCCTGCAGGGCAAGAATGTTTTGCCGGTTGGTTTCCACATTTAATCCGCTCATCAACTCAAATATGTAATCACCAGATTCGGTTCGTTGACGCCGAAGCCGCAGCTGGCTTGCTACCCCCTGTTTCCGGTACTGATATTCATCTTCTGCCAGCAACGCCGGAAATTCAATGTACTCTACATAGATGATGTGGTACCCTAACCGGCTTCGAACCGGCTTTGTGTATTCCCCCTGAGGGGTAGAGTAGGCAGCCTCTGCAACTGCATCATCAATCCCAAAATAACTGACCGGCCCCAGGTACCCTGCCAGTGAATCGTAACTGGAGGTTTCATAAAATCGGTTGGCAACGTCTACAAAGTCCTCTCCTGTTTCCAGTTCCTCGTATGCAGATTCTAACTCTTCGGGATCCCTCGAATACAATTGGCGGATATAAGCTTTTCGTTGCCTTTTGGCGTAGGCCAGCCGGATCTCTTCATCGGTGAGCGGGGCGATGACCTCCTCCATTCGATCGACAAAATAGGTGTCGATCATCGATTTTCGTTCCTCATGCTGAAGGGCAGACTGGTAGGTTGGGTGGCTGGTCAATCCCTTCTGAACAGCCGATTCAGCGAGCAGAATGTCATCGATCATTTTGTTGAGATGGGCGCTGCGCTCTTCTTGGCTATCATTTCTGCCGGTTTTGATGAGATGCTCCACGTACGTGCTTTCAAAATCGTAGACCGTACGCTCTACACCATTTACTTCCAGAAGAACTTCGAAATCGAGGGAAGAGGGCGTCTTTTCGGGGGAGCACTGAACAAATAACATCACGCAGATAAAGGAAAACACAGTAACGTACCGGTACATGGCTAACCGTCGGCATATGGCTACCCGCGGGTTCAAGGCGACCCGTCGGTTCAAGGGATCCTGTCTGTGCAAACGCACCCACCAATAGGGGGTAATCCCCGCTCTCTTGCTTGTGGTTTGGTGGGTTCCTGTACACTGGACTACCGAACGGGTGATTCCAGTTCGGTAGATCTCAGTCTCTCGGGTTTCTCGGTTTTGTGTGTGCTCTTCCGGAAGGGAGAATCTGCTCATCCGCCTCGCAACCTAGTAATATAACTTTACGTCGATGATGGATGTTTGACCAAGATATTCGAATGGTACCTGGGAGAAGTCTACTCCTATCGCCATACCACCGGACGTTTGCAGTGTCAGACCCACACCGTATGTGAGATGGGAATCTACATTATCCCCTAAAAAGAGGTCCTTGTATCCGGCACGCATGTGAAACTGAACCGTTTTGGACAAGTAACTAAGCTGGGTTCCAGAGTCGAGGTTCAACTTGTTATCGTTGGTCTGCTGAATTTCACTTAAGAGGAGCAGTTCCAGGTGTTTTTGTTTGATCGCAGGAACCATCACCCCAAATTTAAACGATAGAGGAAGTTCCCAGTTGTTTAGTTTGACGTTGCCGATAATCCCGTCGTTGTTCCCTTCACTTTGAGAGTCCAGGTCTACATAGGTTTCGGTGTTGATTCCAGCCATTGTCATGTCACGCCCAAAATTGGTAATGGAAGCACCGATGGTTAATCCATTTAGATAGTTGGTTTTGAGAAGAAAGCCCATATCTATGGCGACGGTTTGGGCAACCATGTCGTAGATTTTTTGCTGGATGAGTTTTGCCGATGTTCCAAAGTGAAACGAATCTGTAAGTCTTTGTGCATACGTAAATCCGAGACTTAGATCGTGTGCGCCAAAAGTAGCGCCGGTTCCCTCCTGCATCTCAACGGTACGGACGTCCATCCTGCCGTAATCGATGTAGTTGAGTCCAATTCCAATACTTTGGGCGTTCTTCTTCCCAACCGGAATCACAATTCCAGTGCCGTAAATATTTACATCCACAAAATACTCACTTACACTGATAAAACTGGATGCATAGGAGTTACCCTCATTTTGCACGGATATTCCAGCAGGATTCCAAAATAGAGCTTCCGCTCCAGATACGTATACGGAATTCGCATGGCCTAGGGCCGCACCTTTAGCCCCAACGCCCAATGTGAGAAATGGAGCTGCTGTTGTGCCCACCCGGCTTTCCTGGCCTAGCTGTGCGAAGAGTGAACTAGCACTCAGTGTGATGAGAATAAAAGCGAATGTGATGTTTTTAAGCATATTCATAGTATATCCCTACTTCTATTTGATGATTGCAAATTTATCCACGTACTCACCAATGCCTGGCGCGGTTACATGGTAGAAGTAAATTCCGTATGCGACATCTTCACTGTCGTTGGATCGCAAGTCCCACGCAACGGATCCGTCGTTAAAGCTGCCTTCATGCTCAATGGTGCGAACTAGTTCTCCCCGAACATTGAAAATCCGAATCGTACAGGTTCTTGGCAGGTTGAAAAACTCGATTCTCCTCTCTCCCCTTCCAATGGACCCACTCTTTCGCTCCCAAGAAGCAGCACCCAAATAGGGGTTTGGTGCAACGTAGATATTTTCAAGTGCATCCTTAGCTAGGTCGTTGTCGATCACCTGCTTTCTCATCGTAAACCGGAACAGATCGTCGCGGCCGAATGGACGAGTGGTAGAGATTTTGAATTTATCACCGGGTGATGGTGCGATATCTTGTGATCCACCCGATTCCAGGATGGAGATCATAAACCGGTATTTAACACGGTTTCTGTCGTCTCGCTCAGCCAAAAATAGTACATCGCCCTTGTTGAGCTCGTCATTATCATTGTTATCCAATATGAATAGATCGACAAGTTCTCCGGTGATCAGGTTCCGGGCAAACACAGGGATTTCGAAACGGCTGAATCCGGCGCCGAAAATGAGTGGTGGACGATACGTACTGTCTGCAGGATCCACAAAGTACACTTCATAATCGTGATCTGTGCGCACGAAATTAGTCAGGTCGCCATCGCGATCCGGCGTGATGGCCAGTTCCCAGTTGGTTGAAAACCCATCCAGCTCGGTTGGATCTAGATTATAGATCTCATTTTCTTGCCCCTCATTCGATACCCATCCGGTTCTCTCCCGAATAATCGTTCCGGGACCATCATTCATAAAGTTTACGATGAATCCGTCAACAATTTTCGAAGTGCTTTCAAATTGATTAGAGCTGGCAAGTACTGCACCGCCCGCTTCCCGAATCTGGTACCCGGTCGTCACCCTTTGAATCCCAACTGAAGATGCAGAATCGGTGAACGTCACTTCATAAAGTTTCGACTCATCAATCAACTCTTCTACTGCCACTGAAATCGAAGCAGAACCTGTACCACTTCCTTCTGTAACTTTGCTTAAGTCTGTGTCGGTTCCGCCACCTATATACCCGGCAGGTTTTGTCGTTGGCATCACGGCAGCTGCATTAATCGACGTTCCAACTACAGCACCAGCCCCATTTAAGGATACCCGGAACGTGTTCTCCTGTGGATCAATTCCCGGATCACCACCACCGCTAGACTGAATTCCACGGTCGTAGGCCACAATGGCGTAGTAGTAGAGTTTCCCGTTGGTAACATCATTATCTACATAGTAGTACTCCAATCCGGTATTGCTTCCAAGGTCGTACATTGCCTGACCCTCTAGTACAGGAATGGTGCCGGAGATGTCATTATCCAGATCCCATCGGGCGAGTGGCTCATAGAAGGTTGGAGTTCCATTTACATCCGAGATGCTGCGAGCATCACTCAGCAAGTTGTCTGTACCTTTGTAAAGTTTGTACCCCTCGAAGTCGAAATCTTGAAGAAAGCGGTCAAAACTATTTACAGATAACGTATCCCAAGAGAGAACGACTTGCTCATCTCCGGGTATCGCTGTCAGCGTTGGCATAATTGGCGGCTGCGCAAAGTTGTAGTCAGAGTTATAGATGTTTTGAACCGTTCGTCGGTTTTTGAAGAAATCTCCCTCATCTTCACCAAAAATCCATGCAGTCGAGAAGAAGTCGGTTGATTTCGCACCCGGGTTGCTCTCAGAAAACAATTCCACTTCACCCGATGTAAACAAGATAAATGGCTCATTCGCCACAACCGTCGGGGGCTCTACATAATCTGGATTTGAAAACAGAGTTGCCTCGATCCGCTCAAAGAGCCAAGTATCATCCCGAAGGTTATCCCCGCTCTCATAAAATGGCCGTGTATTCAAATCAAATCCTGTCAAACCAATCTGATCAGATTCATCCACATCCAATTCATTGTAATTCGGCTCGCCGTTGGTGGGCAACCCATCACCCTCTCCAGAGTCTGGGCCAGGGTAATTAAGTGCAAATGGACCTAGTCCGTCAGCCCCCACATCGTTGTTGAGGGGCTCGCCGATGTCCCATACATCATTTTCGTTGGTGTCGGTGAAACCAATCCAATCTAGGTTCTCATCCGTGGTGAACCAAATACCCGCCTTGTATGCAGGTCGTTCATCATAGGATTGTCCGTAGAAAAGTTCAAATTGTGCTGTGTTGTAGTTGGAACTCACATACGAATCAATTTCGGACTGGCTTGTCAAGGCCAGGTAATTTTCCAGAAAACGGGACTCGTCCGTAATTCCGTCCAGATCATCATCCAACATATTTACGTCATTTGCCGGCGACTCAAGAAACGCAAAACCGGCATAGCCCAATTCATACCGAGATTCACCCGGATTTGTAGGATCGGCCAAACCATCGGAATCCCATCCAAACACAACATCCAAAAATGGATCGTACGACGCATTATCATCCTGTTCGTCCTGTCCTAATCCATAATCCACAATTTGAGAAAAGAATAATCTGGATTGATCTTGCTCACTTTTGTTCGTAATCCTGTAGATAATGAACATGGCATCTTCTGCCAATATATTCGCCCATTGAAATAAGCGGATTTGTGTCTGCAGGCCCAGTCCACCAATGGACGGATCCTCAAAAGGACTGGGATAGTACACACCCAGTCCGGAATGTGCCCCGTTGGTTTCAATCCCGAATGCGTATTCATAATCTGAAAAGTCATCCATTACATAGTAGGACTCCTGATCAGAACTTGGAAACCTTCCGTCACGACCATTCCATGTACCGGGCCATCCACTATCATCCTCCTCCAGGCGATCGGGCCAAAAATCCGGCCAGCTATCCAGATCATTGGAGAGCGCCGGCACTGGGGCTGAACCCAAAGTGATCGGGTCTACCCGGTTTGGATTGTTAAAGCCCGGAAGCGGTAACCATCCCCAAAGATCCCCGTTGTACGGACTGGTTCTCGCACCGGCCTCACGATAGTTGATAATAACCGGATTCAGAAGCGTATCGGGGCGAAATCCAGGGTCGCTGATGATGTCCAGATAATCCTGAAATGTTTCTACTCGATCGGGAGCCACTCCATCGACGTACGCAGAAACAACCACTCCGATTCCGTCGATATGTCGCCCGCCAACTCCCCGCGGCCAAACGCCCCACGGCAGATCATTCCATCGGGATAGCTCTCCGTGATTTCGAAAGTTGGTTTCAATAAGATTCCCGTCAATCACACCCCTTGCAATATTGTCGAATGCACCACGGTACACTACACCGTTGAGGGAATCTGGAATCGTTTGCTGTGCATTCAAGGAGTAAAATGGTGCCAGTATAAGCAAGAACCATACAGATATAATAAACCGCTTAATCATTCGAATCCCTACCAATTTAAAATTTATAACTTAATCCAACTTTCACAGAACGCGGTGCCCCTCTACGCGATTGATCCAGATAGTATTCCTGAAGGCTGTTCAACCCACCGGGCACAGTGCCACTGTTTAGCAACCGTTGCAACTCCGTAGACTCGTTTGCCAGCCCTGTATCTACAAAGATTCCAAAATGGGGGGCTGTATCAAACACATTATTCACCTGCAAAAAGAACTCAATATCCGGTTTCAGGCGGGGTGGTTTGTAATATGCCCGAAGATCGGAGTTGAACCAAGTGGGTGTATCCTCATTATTGGGGGTAAGTGAGGTGATGTTATTTCTTTCGGATGTGTAGGGACTCCCGGATTGCAAACTGTTAATGGCCGACAAGGTTAATCCAAAGTTGCTGTTCCAGGTAACAGAATTGTTGAGAACATTTCTTCGGTCCCAGTTGAGACGGTTGATGCTGATGATCTCTTCCGAGTTGGTAACAAACCGGTTAAAGCGCTCAGCCGGATTCGATGCAGATCCGCTGGCAAATTGAAGCGTATAATCGATGGTCCAGGAAAATTGTCCTCTGCCTCGCTCAAACAAGGAGAGCGTGATCCCTTTCACGGTTCCGTAATCGATGTTTTCCAAACGACCAACAGGAACTCCGATACTACCCCTAACGGCCGTTTGCCCGGAGAGTTCCCGGATATCTTTTGAAAACACGGTAAGATCCATTCCCATACTTTCCGTAAGCCCCTGTTGCAATCCTACTTCAAAGTGAAGTGTCCGTTCCGGCTCTAAGTTCGCGTTTCCGATGGTGTAGGCACCTGCCCCCTGGGGACGGTCGAACTCATTATTGGTGTACAGCAAATTGAGCTGCGGTGTCTGAAAAAACAATCCGGCTGAAAATCGCATCACCCCTGTTTCTGAAATTGGAAACGCAACACCCAGTCGCGGGCTGATCTGAAAGGTAGGGTCCGCATCTTTCCGATTGGATATCATCATTCCCGTTTCCTGATCCAGAATCTCCTCCTCATTAAACTGGGATAGATCCACCGGAACCACATAGTCCGGCTCAAAGTAGTCGAATCGGAGACCTGCATTGACGATCAGATTTTCAAACTCCAGTTTTACCTGCGAATATGCCGCTGCTTCCCAGGGATTTACCTCCAAACTATTATTGGCGGATGGATCGGATGAGCGAAATGCTTGCTGGGTTGCTGGATTTACACTGATCCCATAACTCTCATTGTTCAAACCGTGAAAACGTGCGCTCACCCCTGATTTCCACAGAACAATATTATTTAACTGATTAGTATAATCTGCAACAATCGTGTGGGACTGCGTAATCTCCTCACTGGAGTAGAGTTCGTTGCCTCCCATGGCGAATGAATAAGCTCCCTGCTGACTGCTCTGTGACGGAGCCACATACCGTTCGTCGAGATCTCCCTGTGCGGTGACATCATCATACAGATAACTTTCGCTTTGATCGTTAAAAAAGCTATAAGAGAGATTGGCAAACGCATTATCACCCATCGTGTATCGTAATCCAAGGATATGGGTCTGATTGGAAAAGTAATAATTGTTGAGTCCCGACGGATTGTATTTGTATCCGTGATTGTAGTTTCGGCCATCACCATACTGGTAAAAAAGATTGTAGTCGAGCTTTAACCGGCTTGTAAATTCATAGACGATCGAACTGTTCAGCGAAAGACGATCCTGGCGATTCAGCGATTCAAACTCTCCGTTACCAGACGACTGAATGAGCCATGCATCACGGCTGGCCCCAGCACTGATGTTAGAGCTTTGGATATCGGACGGCCGAAACAGATCTCTCCCAATCAAATGCCCATCAAACGTGACATATCTCAATGTATTTTGAATACTCAAGCGATCCTTTAAAATCGGGCCACCAAAAGACAATTGATAATCCTGATCCCCAATGACCGGAGCAGCTTCCGTGTAGGTAAAAGTTTCGTTTGCAAAGTCATCGGCACTCAAAAAGAACGTTTGATCGGTGTTCCGGGTTACGAATTCGAGCTCCCGCCCGCTTACAATGCGACCTGCGTACCCAAGAAAATTACCGGTCCATGTATCACTTACTCCCTTTGTAACAATATTGACCACCCCACTCAGCGCCTGACCATATTCCGCGTTAAAAACCCCGCTGATGACCTCCAGCGACGAAACCATATTTTGCTCCACATCAAAGGAAGCACTGTTATTAAATGCATTATTGATAGGAACCCCATTTACCAAATAAGAAACCTCACCGATTCTCCCGCCACGAAAATGCCCATCCACAACCCCAGCTTGTTTGTTGATCGCTTCGTTGAGACTTACCAATGGAAGATCTTGAAGCTGACTTGCTGTAATCACAGAGGTCGTGGTGGTTCGGTCTTTCTCCACGATCGGCCGTTCTGCCGTAACCACGATCTCCTGTCCCTCGATCGTTTCTTCAACCAGTGTCGCGTCCACGGTCGTAGTTTTGTCGACGATTACCTCTACATTCTCCACTCTCACAGTAGCAAAACCAATGTACCGAAACACGACTGTATAGATCCCCGGATCCAAATTGATAATCGTGTACTTACCATCAATATCTGTTAATGCCCCTCTTGTCGTACCTTCAATGAATACCTGAACCCCAATCAGTGTTTCACCGGACTCGTCGACCACCGTACCTGCAATTTTCCCCTTTGTTCCTGCCTGCAGATCCGTAGTTCCAAGGCTGAAGTAAATCAAAGCAATAAAAAACCAACCAGCAAATTTTTTGTACATATTTGTCGAATTAAAAACAGGGCATAGCCAGATGAGTCCGGCTACACCCTGATGTTGATTTGATGTTTACACTCTCTGTTGATTACAAACTCAACGGATTACTTGATCAGCAGCATTTTTCGGGACTGCACAAAGTCCGGCGTACTGATTCTATACAGATACATACCAGAGGCCAAGTTCGAGGCATCGAATGTCTGTGTATGTTTTCCGGCAGATAGCTTCTGATCCTGGATTAGGGTAGCCACTTTTTGTCCAAGCATGTTATATACTTCCAAAGTTACATCCTGAACACTTCCAAGACTGAACTGAATGGTTGTCGTTGGGTTGAATGGATTCGGGAAGTTTTGCTTCAACTCGAATGTTACAGGCTGCTCGAAGTTCTCCGTAGATGTGAAGGCTCCATCTGCCCCTACGATCGCCACAATCTCCCAGTTGGACGGTGTATTCCACCACTGAGATGTACTCTTGGAGGACCATGCAATTTGCACGTCCCGGCCATTTCCATCATTATCGTTGATGGCCAACTGGAATGGAATCGTTGTAAACTCTGTCCCTGTAGGAAATTCAAAGTCTTTCGCATCGGGATTCAGTCCGCTAAACTCGATCGTGCTCATCACAGTAAGTAAGCGGTACATTCCAGCTTGTGTACTATCACCAATGGTAGCAGAGTTAGGAACTAACTGGTTAAAATTCCCGGTTCCACCATCCCATGCATGGATGTACGGGGGTGCATCGTCCATAAATCCGGCTCGCAACTGGTAATCTGGTTCTTCACCTGATTCGAAATTTTCATGATCGGATCCGATCACAAAGTTTTCCGGTGAGTAGGCACCAATTCCACCTTCCCATGAATCAAAGTTCCAACCGCCACCACCATCTGCTGCATTGGCTGCAGGGACCACAATGTCGTCCATGATCTCGGCATAAAATACCATCAGATCGGCACCCGTGAAGTTTTCAACACCAACCCAAAACTTGGCAGAGATGTCTGCATCGTTATCACCGCCAGAACCCTCTACTTTGAGGTTTTCATTGGTAATTTCAAACGGCATGTAGGTATCCGGGAAGAAAGAGGCCAGAACAGCAGCTTCCGGCACAACACCTTCATCTAGTGCACCTGCAACAGCTTCCACCGCTTCCAGACTAAGCTCATAGATATAGTTCTCACGAACGGTCATGGAGGTGTTAATCACTCCCGTGGTCATTTCACTAGGAGAACCTAGTTCGGAACGGCCAACGACACCGTAGTATGCATCGAAGTTGGTAACCAGATCCGGATGCGGGGCGACCGTTGTATGAGTGACAGAAAAACCTTCGCTAGGATTGATCGTGCCCACGAGGGTTCCCTGGCTCGTCGCGGTAAAGGCAGAGTCTGCAAAAAATACATCGTAAGAGGAAGCACCATTATCGGTCACTGTGATCGTCACAACCCCATTTTCCGTTGTCCACTGTACTTCCGGAGCATCGGGTACAGGATCCGTGATTCGGCTAAGGACGATGTTATCCACATAGAAGTCGCCCGGCGCGTAGTTCACTTCAAAACCAAGCTGCATGTTTGGATACGTTGTTTCGATGGACGTTTCCAAAACATAGGTCTTCATTTCGGTGTCTACCGTAATTCGACCGTCGGTTGACTCTCCAAAGTACCGGTTCCAACCGCCACCAATCTCTCCAAAGAAGAGGTGTACTTCCTGTGTGCCTTCTGATGTACGCGCATCAAATTTCACTTGATACGGACCAGCATAGATCGAATCCTTACTTTCCTCATTAAATACGTGCATAGCCTGCACATCATAGGTATTACCGGTGCCAGGAATGTTCGTAAACGCCAACTCTCCATCTACAACCTCAATATTGGCTGCCGCTGGTGTAAAGTTCCAGAGTGAATCTCCGAGGGCAAAATCACCGTTGATCACAATGTTGTCCTGTGCTTTTCTCAACATAACATTGTCGATATACAGATCTGCATCATCGCCGGCAACCTCAAAACCGAGCTTCATGCTTTCCCAGGTCTGCATGATGTTTGTACGCAAGGTGTAGGTTTTCATTTCGCCGTCTACCTGAACGTCACCGGTGCCATTTCCACCATCCGTATTCCAGTATCGTGCCCAGTCTCCACCGACCTGTCCGAGGAACACATGAAAGTTTTTAGAATCATCGGGTGTCATTGCATCAAATGACAATTCCCAGGTTCCACCTTCCGATAACGCGGCAATCTGCTCTGCATTGAGCGTCTGAAAACTTTGAAGATCATAGGCATTCCCTGCAGCAGTGACTTCAAATTTCAATGTGTCAGGATACGTTACTACGCCATTCCCGCCTTCAATGGACCAGCCTTCACCTCCCGCAGAAAAGTCGCCATTGATGACGATGTTTTCACCGTACGATGTATATTGGGCAGCAGAATTGGTAGCGAACCCAAACAACAAGAGTGTTGAAATGGTTAAGAATAAAGAAGCTTTGATTGTAGCTTTCATCATAGATATGTTTGTTTGATTGTGAGTTAAATGTCCGAACAGTTAGTTCCGCAACGCTTTTCTCTACCTTGTAGGTGATCGATATTGAGAAAATCGCTTCCACGAAAGTATACGTTTTCCGCACATTTTGCAAATACTGAAAAATATTTGCTAAAAGATTTCAATCATCTTGCGCCAGTACTTTTAGTACAAAACCAAAGACTCTAAAAATCAAATCTGCGGTTATTGATTGCATCAACTTGTTTTTCAATAGAATCCTGAATATCATTGTATGGTCAAAAAGGTAAATCACGTATAATTTGCTTTGCTTTCTCTACCATTGTTTGCAAAATTTTTTCATTTTATGAGACATTTTTGCATACAGTAATCACTCAAACGTCATCAAGCAGAACGATGATTTTAGCAAGGCTGGAAGTGAACACAAATCAAGATCCGGCCAAATTGACAACAAAGCGTTACTTAATTTCTGAGGTTCTGTAAACGTATAGCACGTAACCACATCAAAATAAAAAAGCGTTTCCAATTCCATGAAGAAGATAAATAGGTTCCATTTTCACATCGTTTATTGCATCCTGATTGGTAGTCTTCTTGTTAATTGCCAAAACCCGACAGGTTCAACTGATACTGATGACGATGACCTAAACGGCTACAATGATGAGACATTTTTTCGGGTTGATGGGAAAGACATCCTCAACCGGCAAGGGCAGCCAGTCGTCATCAAAGGATTTGGCCTGGGCGGATGGCTGTTGCCGGAGGGATATATGTTTAAAATGCCCGGCGACTTTGGCGCAACCGATGTGCGAAACGAGATCACCGATCTGATTGGTGCTGCAAAAGCCGAGCAATGGTTCCAGGAATTCCGCGATAATTACGTTACTGAAGCGGATATCATCGCAATGAAAGAGTGGGGTGTGGATCATATCCGTGTGCCGTTTCATTTTGACATATTTTATGATATTCCAACCGAGAGCTTCAAAGAGTCTGGATTCGAGCGTATGGACAATCTACTAAAGTGGTGCAAGCGCCATCGGATTGATGTGATTTTTGATATGCACGCCGCTCCCGGAGCGCAAAGTGAGAGCGAAATCTCCGACAGCGATGGCACAGCCCGCTTCTGGACCGAAAGTGAGATCTACTGGCCCATCACCATTAAAATTTGGGAAGAGATTGCCCGTCGCTACAAAGATGAAACTATCGTGATTGGCTATGATATCATCAATGAACCCGTAACCCCCGCCGGATACGACAACACAGACCTGGCACGATTCTACGGGCAAATTGTTCCAGCCATCCGTGCGATCGATCAAAATCACATTCTATTCATCGAGGGGAACTACTACGCAACTACCTTCGACTACCTGTATCCACCCTTTGACGACAACATGGTCTATGCATTCCATAAATACTGGAATGAAACCGACCAGGGGACGATCCAGTACTTGCTGAATATCCGGGACCAGTACGATACACCACTATGGCTGGGAGAAACCGGTGAGAACTCCAACGTGTGGTTTTACGAAACCAAAGAGCTTGTCGAAAATCTGGATATCGGCTGGAACAAGTGGACGCACAAGAAACTGGAGACCATCACATCCCCCCTATCCTCACCCACCAATCCCAACTATGAAAAAGTGGTAAACTACTGGAAGGGGAATGGGCCCCGGCCAACGGCACAGGAAGCGGAGCAGGGACTGTTTCAAATGGCTCGCGATCTGGCCATCGAAAAAACAACACTTCGGCCGGATGTTCTTGCTGCATGGTTCTCGCCCGATTTTGATGTGGCTAATATTCCCTACACAGAGATCAATATCCCGGGCAATATCCTGGCAGTTCATTATGATATCGGGAATCAGGGCGTCTCCTATTACGACACCGAGTACAAGCAGGTGAGCAGCGATGAAGATCAAAATGTGGGGAACCGTGGTTGGTCGTTCCGGAATGACGGGGTTGATATTGAGGTATGCAGCGATCCTGCCGTTGAGTATAACATTGGTTGGATTGATACGGGAGAGTGGCTGGAATACACGGTCAATGTGACCGAAGCCGGAAACTATAACGTTCGAGCACGCATTGCATCCACCGGAAGCGGGAAGATGCGCATCAAAGTGAACAACAAACCCATTGGCGGGGATCTGGACATTCCGGACACTGGCGGATTTCAAAGCTGGTCGCAAATCAATTTTGGAAACGAAGACTTTGAAGCTGGGGAAGCACTCGTTCGGGTGGAGATCCTGGAAGGAGGATTCAATTTCAGCATGATCACCGTCGATTAATGGATCGACATCGAACTGTCAATCAACCCGCAAAAACACCCATTCCATAGAAACACCCATTTCATTAAAAAACGTATGCTCAACATGAAATCTTGGTTCCTCAGTATCTTGCTTGTGCTTTTATTTGCTTCAGCTACCCTTGCTCACTCTTTTAAGGTGCTTGTTTTCTCGAAAACGGAGGGATTTCGGCATGCATCCATTCCTGATGGAATTGCAGCGATCCAACAACTAGGTCAGAACAACAATTTCACTGTCGACACCACCGAAGATGCAAGCGCATTCACGCTGGAGAACCTCCTTCAGTACGAGGCAGTCGTATTTCTAAGTACCACCGGGAACGTTCTCAACACGGTGCAGCAAAATGCATTTGAATCCTACATCCAACAAGGCGGCGGGTTTGTGGGTATTCATGCGGCCTCCGACACCGAGTATAACTGGCCCTGGTACGGCGAACTTGTGGGCGCCTACTTCGACAGCCATCCGCAAATTCAATCTGCCACCATCGAAGTTGCCGACCGGATTCATCCCTCTACGCAACACTTGCCCGAATACTGGGTACGCACCGACGAATGGTACAACTACCAGGAAAACCCCCGCGGGAAGGTTCATGTGCTTGCTACGCTCGACGAGGACAGCTACAATGGTGGCAACATGGGTTACGATCACCCCATCGCATGGATGCATGAGTTCGATGGGGGCCGCTCCTGGTACACGGGTGGTGGCCACACCTCCGAATCGTTTTCGGAACCCGATTTTCTGCAACATATTTTGGGCGGTATTCTATACGCATCTGGTGATATCCAAGGAGAATTTGATGCCACCAACGAGAGCCAATATCAAATCACCGTTATTAAGGAGAACCCAGCCTACCCCATGGCGCTTGCGATTCTGCCCAACTATAATGTTCTCTACATCGAACGAGGAGGAACGCTCAATCTCTGGAATTCAACCACCGGAATCATTACGACGGCAGCAACACTAGATGTCGACAGCGGACGAGAAGACGGGTTGATAGGATTAACACTCGACCCCGACTTTGCATCCAATCAGCAACTATACCTTTTTTACTCTCCACGAACCGTTGTTGAGCAGCGTATCTCCCGTTTTCTGTTTGACGGGACCACCCTCGACATGGATTCCGAAGAGATCATTCTTCAGATCCCTGTTCAGAGAGCTCAGTGTTGCCACTCTGGCGGCGACCTGGAATTTGGTCCTAACGGCGACCTGTTTATTGCCACCGGCGACAACGTCAATCCATTCGAAGCAGACGGATTTGCACCCATCGACGAACGCCCCGGAAGAGAGTACTACGATGCCCAAGCCACCTCCGGTAACACCCAGGATCTTCGTGGAAAAATCCTTCGCATCCGACCGCAGGAAGACGGATCCTACACCATCCCCGAAGGCAACCTGTTTGCCACACCCGAAGAGGGACTTCCCGAGATTTATGTGATGGGCACCCGGAATCCGTTCCGAATGGCCGTTCATCGAGATTCTGGAGAGCTATTTTGGGGGGATGTTGGCCCGGACGCTGGAGGGGACAATCCTCTCCGCGGTCCAAGAGGATACGATGAGTTCAATCGAACGAGCACAGCCGGAAACTTTGGGTGGCCCTTTTGCATAGCGGAGAACCT
>Ga0075475_10000526_pt1 | contig 17883 bp, 14 predicted proteins | sample DEB08_DNA_10_FD_76342 | JGI IMG/M metagenome (GOLD analysis project Ga0075475, IMG submission 76342) | Aqueous microbial communities from the Delaware River and Bay under freshwater to marine salinity gradient to study organic matter... | ecosystem: Environmental > Aquatic > Marine > Coastal ... | reverse complement strand
CTGACGATAACGCCTGGATGATGAAGGTGGCGGGATTTGGTCTTGTAGAAGGATGGGGATTATTCTGGGCAGGCAATGGGACTGGCGGCGGTGATGTACCTGCATACGGTACAGTACAATCTGTGGGAGACATTTGGGGCAATGCAGCAAATCAGAATGAATTTTGTTTTGTGGGTGCAGGAGTTGCATCATGGGTGCACCAGGGCGTCGCTGGGCATGTTTACCAGAAAGGAGATTTGTGGCTAGGAAGTTCAGGCAATGCTCCTACTATCTATAGAGGGGGGCAAGAATTTCTCGCAATACAAGACGCTGCCCCAACAGGCGTAGATGGTAATCTTTGGTGGGAGTCAGATACAGGTAAGTTAAAGATTTACTACAATGATGGAAACACATCACAGTGGGTAGATGCAGTTCCTATTCCCGATACGTCTACATTGTATAGCAAAGCGGGTGGTACAATTACTGGCGCAGTAAATATTAATAGTTCACTCACAACTACAGGTAACGCATTTATTGGGGGCGATGTATACGCAAACTATTCTGATAGTAGACTGAAAAATTTTACTGGAACTATAGAAAATTCATTAGATAAAGTCAAATCTTTGAGTGGATATCTATTTACCGAAAATGAAGTTGCAAAACAACACGGTTTTGATAACGACGATCAACAAGTTGGTGTTAGTGCTCAAGAAGTTCAAGCAGTTCTTCCTGAGGCGGTCGCTCTTGCCCCATTCGATAGGGATGCAGAAACCGGAGTAAGTAAATCAGGTGAAGATTATTTGACAGTTCAATATGAAAAACTTGTTCCCCTTCTGATCGAAGCTATCAAAGAACAGTCTGCTACTATTGAGGCATTGACGAAACGTTTAGAAAAACTGGAAGGATAAAATGGCTATAGATTTTCCAGCGTCTCCAACTACAGGCGACGAATTTCTTTCTGAAGAGGGGCATCTTTACAAATATAATGGTGATTCTTGGGGAACGAATTTTAGTATTTCTGATTTGTTTCAATACAGGACAATATATTCTCGTGGATATACTTCAGGTGGATATAAAAGTAGTAGCCCTTGGAGCAATGTCAACAAAACGATTCATGCAACAGACATTACAAACAATCTCGGCGATATACTAACTGCAGCAGCAAGTTATAAAACGGGTGGATTTAGTGATTATAATCATTATGTTTATGGAGTGTCCAACACACACAATGGAACTTCCGCAACAGTCAACGCTATAGATATGGCGACGGATGTGAACAGAGGAACAAATACTAACTGGAATCTGAAATTTTCAAGAACTGATGCGGAAGCATTAATGAATCCGAGTTTGACTTTATCATATATTTGCGGTGGAACTTCTGGAAATGTGGATAAGCACAATCTAACTACAGAAGTGATGTATTCGGCTGGATCAATTAATAGTATAGTTGATGGGGGAACCAATAGTGGATTTGGGGCTTTCTTCGGAGAATTTTATGGTTGGTTAAGCAAAGGGGTTGCTGCCGGGAGTAACATTCGCCTAACTTGGTCTACAGAAACTTGGACATCAGATCTAATCTCTTGGGCGACAGACGGTCAGCCGAAGGGACTTTCTTCTAAGCATGGATATGGTTACGGATCCACAGGGACTTATAGTGGAAGTAGTACTATGAATAAATTTAGTGATGTTACAGGCGGATCTGCAGTATCTTCTTATACAAGACCTTCAGGAAATCATGGCGAAGAAAATATGCAAGTTGGTCAAAATTGGGGATATATGATAGGGGGTTACGACGGCGGCGCTCTAGGTCAGCATAACGTAACAGAAAAATATTATTATACTTCAGACACCGCAACCACAATGGGTACGGATACACAACCAAAAGGTCATGATGGCATGAGTTCAGGTTGCTGTGGAACAGCATCAGATTTACTTTTAGGTACATAAAATGGCTATCGATTACACAGACACTAACAACAGCAATAACGTTATTTTTTGGGACGGATCTCCTAGCAGTTCCAAATATATATCACGCATATCCTCAGTAACTCTTGATACTACGCAAGCAACTGCATGGTTAGGATATTTTGATGCAACAACTACAACAAACGAAAGTTTCACCGTTTCGTTTGATTATCAAACACTCAGTGGATCAGAAAATATTTCATTTGATAATGATGGTATTATGGATAATAGCTATAATACTTCTATTACCGCAACAACAACAAGACAAAATTATACAGGATCCGTTACACATACAGCGGTGGGAAACATTAGATTTTATTTTAAGTACACAAACTCACCAACAAATACGGTTGTCATATCCAATTTCAAATTTTATCCAACGACATCTAACGGAAAAGATATTACAGATTCTTGGGAAAATTATTTATCCGCTACAAGTCAAGTCAATATCCAATGGGATAAGTACGAGTCTGGCCCCCTTATTTTTAAGAGAGTGTATACTCATGGATTTCTTGGTGCTGGATATAAAAGTGGTACCCCTTGGTCAACCGTAGAAAAAACAGATCACTCCACAGAAACAACAACCGTCGTAGGAGATATTTTAGATCGTAGCGGCGCATACGTCGATGGTGGATGGGGTGATTATTATGCATACATTTATAATATGAAAAATGCACTCAATACTAGCGGATCAACTACTAACTATACGTCTTCATTTAGTATGTCAACGCAAACAGGAAGAACACATCAATCGGCTTGGGACACTACAGCTCGACAAGAGGGGAGTGTCTTGTTGATGCCTGAACTAAATATGGCATATATAACAGGTGGGACTATTGCATCAACAGATAAACATAATTATGTTACGGAAACAATGTCTCTTGCGGTTTCTGGATTGAATCACACCGGATCAAATGCTGTGAATCAATCTACCGCAATGTACGGAGAAACGTGTGGATTTCTAATTGCCAATTCTACAACTGCACAGTTTACATTTGCGACAGAAACTTGGGGTGCGCAAAATGCCGCAATGTCTAGTTCTTCAGACGGTCATTCTAAGATACTAAATAGTAAACACGGATATGGTTGGGGCAAAAACGGAGGCAATACTTCATCCGCAAATTTGACTAAGTGGAGTAATGTTACCGGAACATCTTATGGAATTGTTGCAACAACTCCGACCAGTTCTGGAGAAGAAAATAATCAAGTTGGGCAAATAAATGGATACTGTCTCGGACTTTACGATGGGACACAAAATAATACTTCATATAGAATGAGCTATTTGACAGACACCGTTACGACATTAGGAACTGGAGCGCAACCTAGCGGTCATGATGGAAATAGTTCAGGGGCTTGTGCTTCAGCAAGTGCACAATTTGTAGGAGGACCTTAATAATGAAATATTGTATAGCAACATTCAAAAAAGAAATACCAAATGTTACGGGAGTTACTTTGAGAACTTCTTTAGCATTTTATCAAGTTTTCCAAGTAGAAGATTCTGCATGGCCAGCATTCCCTGAAAACTATAATGTTCCTTGGGAAGAAATTACAGAACTTGAAGCTACAGAAGCGGTTAAGTTTTACGGAGAAGTCCGAGGATATCGATCAGCATATTCTGACGAAGAAGGTCTTGAGCCAGACGCAGATTATTTAGCAAAAGGTCAGCGCAAGACTAGAGTATATATTACCGATGAAATTGAAACTGCGGTTATTTCTTTGATGAAAAAAGTATCAAAGAAAGTTGTTATTGATGAGTTTGACAGACGATCTGCGGAAGAAGGATCAGACAGATCGGGTGAGGACGAAGCATTAGCGCAATTTGATGCATGTACTACAATCAAAGAACTGAATCAAGTAAGAGAAGATTTGCTAGGAGTTCAGATGCCTAAAGCGCAACTGATGGAGTTGGGGCTTTGGGACGAAGAAACTAATTCACGAATAGGTCAAACAGATTACTCATTTGGATTTTAAATATGGATAATGATGATATTTTTAGCATGATAGAATCTCATGGCTCTTGGGGCATGTCAGATTTTCAATCAAGATACTTTGTGGTCAATTCACAAGTAACCAATTACAGAAGAGTTCGTCAAGCAATTTTAGAAATTGAAACTAGAATTGCTGCGAAAAAACAAATTGAAAGAAATGTAAAAAAAACTGAAATCGAAAAAAAGATTTGTGAAAGAAATTTATTAACCGAAGAAGATGACTTACAAAAAGAATTGATCGAAGTTGATATTGATCAATTGAATTATGATCTTTCGGTGTATGAAAAAAAGTATCGTGTTGTGTTGGATGAATTAAATACTTTTGCAGAAATTATCAAAGACATAGTTCCTGATTTAGAAACAATGGAAAAGTATAAAGCCAATAATGAAATCGAAGAACGAAATTATTGGATTGCTAGACTAGGCAAACAAGCCGCTATGGATCTATTAACAATAGGTCGAGTAGGGCAAGGGAACATGGATTCTATTGCAATGATGCCTATTGACGACCAAAAAGCCACAATCAAAGCTGCAATCAAATATAATAAAACTTTGAGTGAAGGTATTGAATATCTAGAACAAGAATCAATAAAAGAATTATCTCTAAACAAAGTTGGAATAAATTATATTGATGAAATTATAAGTGATCAATTGAAGATAGAGAAGAATTCTGGTGAAGATATTTAGTGTACCGATAAATCCAAAGTTAACTGAAGAACAATATTACACATTTATAAATTTTTGTCAAGAGTATAAAGATTACATATACGACATTTATTTTACGTGTCGTATACCGCCATTCGTTCAAGATGCGATGGGAGATGTGTTTGCTACATCAGAAGATGTAGAATTTATTGTCAAGTCTGCACTGAATATTCAATCCGTTACAGGCATACCAATATCTGCGACGTTCAATAATACTTTAGTTAGACCTTCTCAGCAAAACTTAGACTTATGGATTGAAAACTTTCGATCTCTTTATCGTGCGGGCGTAAGATCCTGCACGATTCCTCACACTCATTGGCTAAGAACTAATCAAATCAAAACAGAATTTCCAGATCTTTTTGTCAAAAATACTATTTTAAGAAATGTTAGAGAGCCTAGAGAAGTGGCTCAACTTGCAGAAGCGGGATTTGATTATGTTAATTTAGATCGTGTGTTAATGAGAGACCATGATAGATTGAGACAAATAAAAAGAGTCAAAGAAAAATATGGAATAAAAATATCTTTACTTGCAAATGAAGGATGTCTCGGAGGGTGCCCTGTTATGGATGAGCATTTTCAATTCAACAACACGAGAATGGCAGGACCACAATACTTTACAGATTCGATTAGTCGAGTTTCTTGTCAGGCTTGGGATGTTACCGATTCTGCGATACCGCTGAAAACGGGGAATTTTCCACCTTGGAGAGATGATTGGTTGGAGCTTTTAGATCTCGGAATAGACACATTCAAAATGCATGGTCGTGAGGATGTAGGTAGACTTTTTGAAACAATGCAGTTGATTAAAAATTTCGCAGAAAAGAAAGAGATATTATTTGACACGTTTGACAGTTACATCGAACAAACCAATTTAGAAAATAAACCTATAATTGGTTGGAGAGAAAAGATCAAAACTTGTAAGTTTGATTGTTGGGACTGTAATTATTGTGATAAAGTTTGGGAGGCAAAAGGGAATACTGTAAACGACAAGATAGCATTTGTCGCTAATGCTATTGTGGATAGCGTAAATCGACCTATTGAATGTGATGTTGAAGGAATTACGAGCGATCGCACTAAACAATTGTTGAATTTATTGGGAACAAAAGCAACCTCTTATTTGGAAGTTGGTGTGTTGAACGGAGCAACATTTTGCTCGACGATATTAAACAATTCTATAAATGCATATGCAGTTGATAGTTGGGAAACTCAAACACAAGCTGCTAATGGCAGCACAAACATAGTAGCATCAAAACAAACATTCATTGATAATTGCAAACAATATAAGGGGAACAATAAAGTCAAGTTGTTCGATACAAATTTTCTTTTAGTCAATAAAGATGAGATAGATTATATTGATTTGTTTTTCTATGATGCCGACCATTCTTATGAAATGACATATGAATCCGTTAAATATTTTTCTGACAAATTTGTGGATTACAGTGTGTTGATATTCGACGATGCCAACTTTGAAGGCGTAGTGTACGGTGCGCAAAAAGGAATAGAAGATGCGGGGTTACAAATTGTTTTCGAAAAAATTATAATGAATGAATTAGAAGATCCGACACAATGGTGGAATGGACTTTACGTAACTGTAGTCAAACATGCTTGAAATTATTTTCAACAATCAATGGTACGTCATTTATCTCGCTGCGGTTATGGTATTATCCAATGCAGCAAAACAGTACGGGCTACTGATCCCCACATTTAATTGGATTATATCTAACGTAAAATCTAAACGTGCACTTGTTGCAATTATTAGTTGCATAGGAGGTATACTTCCTATACCGGGAAGAGTTACTGTTAGTGCGGGAATATTGAACACTATTGCACCGAAGGATGATAGGAAACAAGTCTATGGAACGATAGATTATCTAAGCACCCATCATTATTATTTTTGGTCGCCATTAGAAAAGACGGTAATTCTTCCTATGGCAATACTATCACTGTCTTATATTGAGTTTATGAGTTACGTGTGGCCTCTTCTCGCTACAGCGCTGATTTTTATTTTATATTATATATTTTTTGTTCTAGATGAGAATGATATTGTTGTCGAGATGCCTAAAGAAAAGCATGAAAAAATCGCTTCTTGGTTGGATTTCAAATTATTAGCAATTTTATTTTGTGTTATAGTGGTAGGAAATTATTTGCAGACGCTATATCCTATACTGGAAGATAGTATAAATAGTACAGCGATATTTGCTGCGACTACGTTTAGTTTTGTTATAGCATTTATTTTGGGAAGTTCCGGTAAGTTTGCTGGGGTGGTTTCACTCTTATGTAGTGTGTTCGGTGTTAAATATTTACCATTGTTTTTTGCAGTAGAATATGCAGGATATATGCTGAGCCCATTTCATAAGTGTTTCGTTATAAGTAGAGGAGTTTTCAATACTATGATTACACAATTTTATAAAGTTATTGGTTTGTTTTGTGGTTTGATTTTTATTGCAGGCGTGTTGACAACTGAAGCAAAAGCGGATGTTATAGAAGAAGTTATTGTTGAGGGGAAAGAGTATCCTCAATTTGGTATTGTGGGGGAATATAATCAGCCCGCTTGGACGTTGACTAGAAAGTTTCCTAGCACTCGTGTATATGTAATGACTCCTCCAGGCGAAGCGCTATACGAAAAATGGTTTGACATTCGTGACAGGGAAGATGGACCTCCTCAAATTAGAATGCGAGATGAAATCGCTATCGGATTGGGAAAGAGATTAGAGTTAGATTTATATCTACACACAGTATACGATGGTCCTAAAGGATTTCAAGAATTTGATTGGAGGGGATTTAGTTGGGAAGTAAGATATGCACTCGCCGATTGGGGTCAAATCTGGGGAAACCCAACATTATATTTTGAACATAAACTAAAAAATGGTAAACAAGGAATTGAACCAAAGCTTCTATTAGGTGATCGGATCGGAGCCAGTAATTATATTTGGGGTTTGAATTTGATTTATGAAGCAAATATCGCAGACACAAAAGAAGAACAAGAAAGAGAATACGCTGCTACACTCAGCTTAGGTAAAGTATTCAATGATGATTTGACTATCGGTTTGAGCACAATGTACCGATACAATGATTTTGATGGAACATCTGAAGAACTTTATGTTGGGCCAAATTTTCAATATAGGTTTAATAATAAAGCACATATTAGTGTTGAGTACATGCCTAAAGTTTCTGACGTTGGATATTCTAGTAGAAGCTACATTATCTTCGCTTGGAGATTCTGATATTTTATAAATATAGAAAAAAAGAGGTAATCTTCAATGGCATTTATATCAGATGTTACAGCGCTATCTGGAACAACACCCAGCGTATCTTTTACTGGGAGTGATGTGTACACTGTTACACTCAGCGGTAATACAACATTCACCTTTAGTTCTCCGCCACCATCAGGGCAAGCGGCAAACGTAACAGTAATAGTACAGCAAGCCGCAGCCGCCAACTTTTCGGTAACATGGCCAGGCACTGTAAAATGGCATTCTGGAGTAAGTCATAGCATGTCAGGAAGTTTTTCGTCGATTGATATTGTATCGTTTACCACCACTGATGGTGGCGCTACTTACTATGGTTTTGTTTCTGGTGTGGGGATGAGCTAATGCCAATACCTGCTAGATCAGCTTCAATCTCTGAAAGAGAGGTCGGACCATATGCAATGAATTTTGTTTCTCCACACAATATGGGGACTACTACTATGGCTGACCCCGGTGATTCAACTTTACCTTGGAATACTGGGGGATTATATTTTCCTAACACTGATGGGTATAGAGACTGGTCAATTTTTAACGAGTCTTTAGGTAGGCGGTGGGAATTTACTCTTGTCGCACTTGGTGGAGGACTGATAGAGTTTCGTGGCTATCAACTTACATATGCCGACACACTGAATTGGAGCACTACTGGGGCGACTATGGACGTCCATAATAGACTATTGGCATCTTCTGCACAAACTGATAGAGTGTCGTCAACGAGCGGAAAAATGGGTGATGGGGAATACTCCGGCGGAGCGTTTTGGAGCAGCAACGGGCTCATACTACACATAGCAGAATGGGGATACGTGTGGGATTATGGAAATGAGGTAATAGTTTACAGGTTTGATTGTTCAACACCATATGATATAAGCACAAGTTCATACAAGGATCAAATTTTCTTTTGTCAACATGCTTTCGGTGGGGTGTATAGTGAGTACAATGCAATTCATTTAATTAGAATGTCTTCTACAGGTGATAAACTTTTTATTGCAATAAAAGGTACGTTAGCAGAGATTCCTCTTCCTGTTGCAAATGATATCCTATCTATTCCTCGCACCTCAAGAAAACTTCCTCCACTAACAACATGGTCACACCCAGGACAGGGTAATGCTACTAATTATACATTGAATAATAATCATACAGGTTATTATTGGTGGTGGAATAGTACAGGAACAAAATTTTCCATAAAGGATGGGTATGAAACTAGTGCAACGACAAACACATGGGATGATTCGGCGCAATATTGGAATTATACACTTAGCACTCCGTTTGATTTGTCTACGGCAAGCCTATCTAGCGGACCTTTTAATACGAATCATACATCTTCCGGTAGCGCATATCCATTTCTTGCGTCTATGGATCTTTGGTTCTCTGATGACGGGTTAAGATCTGTTAGTTGGTGGCCCGACTCCTCAGAATTTTATCATTTTAGCTATTCTACTCCGTATGATTTGTCTACCGCCACTCAATTAGCGGCAATTAGCAGTACCGGAGCTACTCATATGTGGATGGATCATGGCGCTGGGACGGTACCTGGTGCTGGCACCTTTACTGGAACTATTCCTGCTTTTGGTTTTAAACCTGGTGATTTAACTAATGCAGGGGGAGCTGGTCACCAATATGGATTGCAATTCACTAACGGGGTACTATCGGGAGTTACTCTTGCGTATAGCCCTCAATTATCTTTAAGTCGAGCATTTGCCGGAACTTGGCCAACAAATGCAAATAAATGGGTTGGAGATCGATGGCCTAATTATGCGCAAGGAAATATAATAAGTGATACTAATGGCGGAGATCATTCTCCGTTTTTTGATAGAACAGGAACAAAAATTTATATACTAAATTATTATTGTTCTGGAATGAGAGTACTTACATGCACAACTCCGTGGGATATTACGACTATCAATCCCGCACTAACAACGACAGTCGAAGACCTGGTTGGACTTGCGGCCGGTACAGCATATGCTAGTTATGATTGGGGAGTATACATACAAATGCGACCTGATGGTATGGCTATTGATAGAAATGATGAGTTAATTTGGAATATTACCAATACTTTTACTTCTCAAAATGTAGGTAGACAGGATATTGGTGTATTTAGAATGACATCATGCCCAATGTCCACGTATAATGACATAACAACAGTTTATTGGTGTTCTGCTAATAACAGCAAAACGGCGCAGTGGTATCAAGATGCGTATTGGCCCAATTGTGGAATATCAGATGACGGCACTCAATTTGCAGGTAGCCAATTTTCTTGGGCTGTAGGTTCTTGGGGCATGGACACCCATGGCGATGGGCACCCATGGGTGGTAGGTTATATGACAACTCCTTGGGACGTAACAACTTTAACATCAAATGGTGATGATGGATACGAACATTATGATAGCCCCCTTGACATTACTTCAGCGAGAAGGTATAATACGAAGTTTTCTTTTGGCGAAGGTAGCGCAGGTCTTGTAATCACGAGTAATTTTATCTTAAATGATAACAGGTCGTCGGTTTTGAGTAAACCGAATATTAGAACAGGTGGCGGTGGAAGAAAAAGTGATTATTTCGGTCCGATAAAATTTATCAATAATTCAAGTAACGTGATCAACATTCACGAAGAGTTACTAAGTGCAAACTTAGATTCCGTCTGGCCCTTGAACTCCACGATGTGGGATCCTTTTGGCGGATCCAATGATTATCCGACACCTAATATATTATCAATAAATAGTAACGGAACATCTATAAAATTAGATATAAAAGGCATTACTGTAGGGTTAACTCTCTCGGAGCCAGAAAATTTTAATTCCGCTACAATTACCGCAACCACTGGCATACCTCGTGGAACCAACTCAACAGGTACTATTGGCAACATTAGTTGGGCTGATAATGGGAATAAAGCATATGCATATGTGGGAGGCTATGCAGTGCAGTGGAATTGTGCTACTCCGTATGATATAACAACGGGGACTGTAGTTTATGAGTATGATATGAAAGATATGACATATGGAACTATTTCTTACTATACTTCTCTATATATGCGGGCAGATGGAACTAAATTATATATGGCGACGACCAATCTGAATCATCAGGCAGATAGTCTATATCTTCCATACATATCTGCGACCGACACTAATTACAATGGTGTTACCTGTTTTACTGAATATGACCTCTCGGTTGCTGGAGATTTAAGTACATGTTCTGCATTTGCTCATGGTACTGGAATAGGAACTTCAATCGGAACAAGAAGTTGGAATTCCACAGCAGGGTTTTTAGGGACATACTCAAACCCACTTTATGGAACTTACTCCGCTTTATCCTTCTCGGCCGATGGAACCTATATGTTTAGACTTGGGCCAAATGCATTTGCGAGGTGGTTTCTATCGACACCTTGGGATGTTACTACGGCGGGATCTTTCTCTTCGTCCTCTAACGGCTACAACAATTGTACTAACTTTCACTGGAAACCGGATGGTACTAAACTTTGGGTCGTCGATAGGGCAGCTTCTCAATTGAAAGAGTACATTCCGACCGTAGCTTGGTCGCCTGCTATAAATTGGGGATCTCCTAGCGTATCTATAGCGATTCCAGGTTCCGCTTCAGCTATATCTGCAGGAATGAATGTAGGAGCGGTTGCATGGGCTCATAATGGAGAGTTATTATATGTTCCAGTATACAATCCAGCCATATTGAATTGGGAAATATATGGATATGTTCCGCTTGGCGGCGCCTGGACTATAAACAATTTGAGTCAAGCCGGCAAATCTACTTCACCAGTTCCTAGTTATAATACTAATGGGCCCGCAAACAATGATGCCGTGCTTGAGCCGATTTATGGTAATGCAACACAAGATACGACCAAGTTTGTAGGTCATAGATATTCGGGAGATCATGTTGAGCTAATAGCATTTTCGTTTATCAACACAAACGCATATCCTAGTACTACCGTGGCAAGGCTTGCCAATGTATGGTGGGCGCATGCAGATTGGAGCATTCCATTTCAGGATTGGGACGCTAAAGGAGATATTAGTGCTAGAACACAACCTATAACTTACGATGCATCACAATATGATTCTAACTCATATGCTTTTCCAAGAAGAAACTCTGGCCTCGCAGTTGAAACTTTTGTAAGTTATACTTCAACACTTAATCGGTTTCAAATAGCATATCAAAATAGCGGAGTTTATTTTTTTGGTAAAAATGGTGCGGCTGATGGGAATCCTTTCTATGTCACTTACAGGGCACATCCATATGGTGTCACACAAAACACCTTTAGATCGACGGGGCAGATGATCGGGTATTTCTTTAGAGAATATCACGCTGGCCAGCCAAGCCCCGGAGCAAAATATAGTAACCATTTAGAAGCTACAAATTTTAATGCTGGGCGCCCAACGTTACCTATATGTGAGATTCCCTATATTACATCAAACACTAGGGGTCCTAGTTTTTTTCAAGATGGCACCAAGACATATGATGTATTCGGGAGTGGTAGTATAGATTGGGCTTCTCTAGGTTTGACCGTAAATGATTGGAAAGGGGTGACTCAATTAAATGGCGGTAGCGGAGCAAGTATTGTTATCCGAAGTGATGTGCCGACCATACCCCGATTTGACCCCAAAAATGAGGCACAATTTGATATTAAAAGATATCCCTGCCATACTTTACGTGATGCAGAATCCGGAAATCACCATTACTGGACCGAGGAAGCGCAAGTTACCTGGATATCTAAAAACAAATGTTTTTCCGCATGGAAGTCGCCCGGATATGGTATATTAGCTGGAATATTTACAACTGGAGATAGATGATGGCAATAGATATTAGAAAAGATGGAATGATAATTATGAAACACCGAATAGACTTGGCTTCGGTTCGTGAAGAGGTTAGAAGATTAAAAGAAGAGTTACCTTCGGAACAAGATTCTGCAGCTTACGATGAATATATTTCAGAATTGACTTTATATATTGATGCTGAATTTGGATCCGACTATTGGAAAAGAATGTCCAAGCAACCAATGGATGGGAGGGTAACTCAAAGAGAACCTATCCACGTTAGACTTATAGGTCCAATACCAGAATTATAAATAGAGTATAAACACTCAAAACTGGAAAGCAAATGAGCATCAACAAACCCGCAAACCGAGAAGAGTTCAAGGAATTTTGCTTGAGACGCTTAGGTGCGCCTCTGTTAGAAATTAATGTTGCTGATGATCAAGTCGAAGATTGTGTTGAAATTTCTTTAGAGTACTACCATGATTATCACTTTGATGGATCAAGAAAACTTTATCTGTCTCACGAAGTTACTCAAGACGATATCGACAACAAGTATCTAACAGTGCCCGATTCTATAATCGGAATCACTAATGTTCTTGCGATTGGTGGATCTTTTTCTTCTAATAATATGTTCAACATTCGCTATCAGATGTCACTCAACGATGCGTTTGCGTTCAACTATGGACCTGCTGCGCCATACTTTATGGCGATGCAAAACATTGCTTTGATGGAAGATATCTTTGTGGGTCAGCAAGGTTTGCGATTCAATCGCCATACAGACAAACTATACATCGATATGGATTGGGGTGCTAGATTAGCGGTCGGTGAATTTATTATTGTCGAATGCTACGAAAGAATGGATCCCGACACGTATAGTGATGTGTGGAATGATCGTTGGTTGAAGAGATACGCAACAGCACAAATCAAAAAACAGTGGGGTGAGAACCTCAAGAAGTTCGAAGGAATACAAATGCCTGGAGGGGTAGTATTCAACGGTCAGAAAATTTGGGATGAAGCATCAGAAGAACTCGCTCGATTAGAAGATGAGATGACGCAATCATATTCTCTGCCCGTAAACGACATGGTAGGATAAAATGGCTCGTAACGCATTCTACAATCAGTACGAACAGGCCTACTCTGAACAGTCTCTTGTCGAAGATCTAATCATAGAAGCAATTCGCATCTATGGTATCAATACGTATTATCTACCCAGAACACACGTTAATCTTGATTATCTTTATACAGAAGATACTCTGACGAAATTTGACGATGCACTTGAAATGGAAATGTATGTAAAGACATACGATGGATTTGTAGGTCAGCAAGAGTTTCTATCTAAGTTTGGATTACAAACTGACGAGTCAATTACGTTTACGATTTCTCAAAAAAGATTTACCCAATCGTTAACAGAATCTTTATTGACAGAATACAATCATAACATTATCACAGAAGATGGTGATACATTGACTGCTGAGCAAGCTTATGATTATTCTGATATTATCAGGCCTAGAGAGGGGGATTTAATTTATCTTCCACTAGCAGGATTCATCTATGAGATCAAGTTTGTAGAGCATGTTGAAACATTCTTTCAACTTGGCAAACTATACACCTACGAAATCAAAGCGGATAGATACGAATACTCTAGTGAAATTATTGATACCGATATTGCTGAGTTGGATGCTATTGAAGATGAATATAGTGCGGATACATCAATCAATGCTGCGGTAGAAGATGCAGATGACACCGCAGATAATGCATTTATTGAGACTAGAATTAACGATGATGACATATTAGATTTGTCGGAAACAAATCCTTTTGGTACTTAGTATGAGGCTACACAGTAATACTAACACAATGTCAAGGGTTTGTCAAGAGAAATAGGAAAAAAATATGATATTTGGCCACGATTTTTACCACAGTACGATCAGAAGATATGTCATTATGTTTGGCAACATCTTCAACGATATGCAAGTCAAGAGATTTGACTCGCTAGGCGCTGTGGTGCAAACTCTAAATGTCCCTATATCATATGGACCAAAACAAAAACAAATCGAACGAGTGTTAGCGGATCCAGACTTTGGTCGTGCAGTATCAACAATTCTTCCTCGTATTGGATTTTCTATGACCAGCATGGGTTACAGTCCGGCTCGAAAGCTGAATACATTTTCTAAGTTTACTGGAACTAAGGACACTAACTCTTTACACACACCAACGTCGTATGCTCCTGTTCCCTATGATTTCAATTTTCAATTGAGCATATTGGCAAAGAACGCTGAAGATGGTACTCAAATGATCGAACAGATTTTACCATTCTTTACACCTGACTTTACAGTGACGATGAAAGTGCTATCTGATGTAAATGCGACAATGGATATTCCGATTGAACTGGGGAACGTTACTTCAGACGATAGCTATGAGGGTGATTACGGAACAAACCGAATTCTTAGTTGGGATTTAGATTTCACAGTGAAAGGTTATTTGTTTGGACCTGTAACTAACAATAAATATATCACACAAGCGGAAGTTGCGTACTTCCAGTGGGATGCTACTGAGGCTGATACTACAATAACGTTCACTGGAGACACTAATTTTGATATTACGGAGACTACATCGTGAAGAAAACTATGGACGAAAAACTCAGTGATATTTTCAATATTGAGCCAACAATTATTGAAGGTGATGTGGTTGAAATCGGAGAAGAATCTTTACCTGTTTCTCAAAGAGAATCTTTACCTGTTAGCAAGGAAGTTCTCAACATTGACGATGATTACGAATATGCAAGGAACAATCTGAAAGGGTTGATTGAAAATGGTAAGAATGTTATAGAAAATATTATGTACCTAGCAAAAGAAGGAGAGTCTCCTCGTGCGTATGAAGTTGCAGGTCAGTTGATTAAAACGATTGCAGATACTAACAAAGACTTATTAGATTTATCTAAAAAAGTCAAAGATGTCAAGAAAGACGAAGAAAAAGCAAAAGAACAAGGCGTAACTAACGTAAACAATACATTATTTGTTGGAAGCACTGCAGAACTACAAAAACTTATCGGAAAATAATATAATATGGCGACAACTCAATACCTTGGCAATCAAAATCTAAAGGCTGCCGGTGTTGCGATTGATTTTACAAAAGAGCAGATTGAAGAGTATGTCAAGTGCTCTAAAGATCCAGTTTATTTTATCATCAATTACTGTAAAATCGTAACGCTAGATCACGGGCTTCAACCATTCAATCTTTATGATTGTCAGATCAATAAGATAAATGTTATTCACGATAATCGCCGTATAATCTTAATGGAAGGTCGCCAGCAAGGTAAGACAACTACTTCCGCTGCATATATTCTTTGGACGACATTATTCTCTCCAAATAAAACTGTTGCGATACTTGCTAACAAAGCCGCTGCTGCAAGAGAAGTGTTGTCTCGTTATCAATTAATGTATGAACACCTACCTGTTTGGCTACAACAAGGCGTCACCACTTGGAACAAAGGTGATATCGAATTAGAAAACGGCTCTAAAGTATTTACTGCAGCAACATCATCTAGTGCGATTCGTGGACGTTCTGTTAATATGTTGTATGTAGATGAAGCGGCAATCATTCCTAATACTGTCGCAGAAGAGTTCTTTACTTCTGTATATCCTACGATTTCTGCTGGGGAAACAACAAAGATTCTGTTGTCATCTACACCCCTTGGATATAATCACTTCTGGAAATTTTGGAATGATGCGGAAGAAGATAGAAACGGATTTGTAAATCTTTTTATACCATATTGGGAAATACCTGGTAGGGATGAAAAATGGGCTGAAGAACAGCGCAGACTTCTAGGTGATCTAAAGTACAATCAGGAAGTTCTGTGTAAGTTTCTTGGATCCAGTTTGACTTTAATTAACGCCGATACGATATCGCAAATGTCTGCTATTCCACCTTCAATGCAAAAAGACGGACTAGATGTGTTCAGTCTGCCTGAAGAAAAACACACATATATTATGGTCGCAGATACAGCAAAAGGAGTTGGTGGGGATTTTTCTGCATTTACTGTTATTGATATTACAGAATCTCCTTTTAGAATTGTAGCAAAGTATCGCAATAACAGAATTAGCCCTATGCTTTATCCTTCTGTTATATACGAAGTCGCAAAAAAATATAATGAAAGTTTTGTGCTGATCGAAATTAACTCATCGGAGCAAGTTGCGCAAATCCTATATAACGAATATGAGTACGAAAACATTTTATTTGTTAGTAAGACATCCAAAGGGCAAAGAATTTCTAGTGGATTCGGTAGTTCAGGTAAAGCGGAATTTGGTGTCACAACAGATAAAAAGGTCAAAAGAATTGGTTGTACAACACTAAAGTCTTTGGTTGAAGAAAAGAAACTTTTAATTACGGATGCGGATATTATCTCAGAAATTTCTACGTTCATCGAACGCAAAGGAAGCTATTCTGCAGATGAAGGATACCATGATGATTTAGTGATGACGCTTGTTTTATTCTCTTGGTTATTTACCGACCCGTATTTTAAAGATCTTACCGACATCAACATTAGACAAGATATGTACAAATCTCAGATTGAAATGATTGAGAATAGTATTGCACCCTTTGGTTTTATAAATAATGGATTGGATAATGAAAGTTATGTTGATGAATCTGGTCAAACTTGGAATGTAGTAGGATTCGACGACTACCATTGAAAAATACGTTTTTTATAAATAATCTACGTATGGAAAAACAACTTTTGAGTAATTCCTATTACAAATCTTAACGAAGGAGAAAAATAATGGCAATTAGCTTACAATCACCCGGTATTAAAATTACCGAAGTCGATCAGATTACCAGTGTTGGTTCTGTCGGCACAACTACGGGTGCTTCAGTAGGAGAGTTTTCATGGGGACCTATCGATTACCCAACGTTAGTAACGGGTGAGCAGGATCTTGTGTCTAAATTCGGCGCTCCAAGTACTAGCAACAACGTAGACTTTCTATGCGCATCAAGTTATCTTGCGTATTCAGCATCTCAGTATATTGTACGTGTCGCCAATGGTGCATTGAATGCAGTGTCTGGTGCTACCGCCGCTGGTATTCTTGTAGCGAATGATGACGCCTATGATGGCACAACATTCGTCATTGGAACTCATGGAGAATTTATTGCACGTCATGCGGGCGCATTGGGTAACGCAATTAAAGTTGTTGTTGCTGCTAATGCCACCGCACACGGCCACACTTCATTTGATGATTATAGAGGTTTCTTTGATGT